>TARA_R110000787_G_scaffold20065_4_pt1 | contig 82391 bp, 72 predicted proteins | sample TARA_R110000787 | Tara Oceans TARA_R110000787 (sample SAMEA4397920) | marine metagenome | biome: Polar Biome; feature: [DCM] deep chlorophyll maximum layer (ENVO:01000326); material: water (ENVO:00002006), including particulate matter (ENVO:01000060) such as... | depth 35 m | reverse complement strand
CGAAAGCGGCGTCTATTGCGAAATCCACCCGTTCAACAAGGTCGACAAGGCCTTTGTCGAGGCCTACGGCCCGCAGGCCGTGATCCTGTCGGGCGGGCCTTCCAGCGTCTATTGGGACGAGGCCCCGATGGCGGATATGGCCATTTTCGAGGCAGGCATTCCGGTTCTGGGCATCTGCTACGGACAGCAGGTGATGATGCACCAGCTGGGTGGGCGGGTCGAAGGCGGCACGAGCCGCGAGTTTGGCCGCGCTTTCATCGAGAAAGTCGTTGATGATCCGTTCCTTGAAGGCCTGCTGGAAAGCGGCGAGCATGAGCAGGTGTGGATGAGCCATGGCGACCATGTCGCCGAGATGGCACCGGGTTTTGGCGTGATCGCGAAATCGCCGGGCGCGCCCTATGCGATCATCGCGGACCCTGAGCGCAAGTTTTACGGCACACAGTTCCACCCGGAAGTGGTGCACACGACGCACGGGCGCCAGATCCTGCGCAACTTCACGCATGGCGTCGCCAGCATGAAGGGCGATTGGACGATGGCCGCCTATCGTGCCGAGGCGATCGAGAAGATCCGGGCACAGGTCGGCAAGGGGCGTGTGATCTGTGGTTTGTCAGGCGGCGTGGATTCTTCCGTGGCTGCCGTTCTGATCCATGAGGCCATCGGCGAGCAGCTGACGTGCGTCTATGTCGATCATGGCCTGATGCGTCATGGCGAGAGTGAGCAGGTCGTGAGCCTGTTCCGTGAGCATTACAATATCCCGCTGGTGCATGTGGACGCGTCCGAGCTTTTCCTCGGCAAGCTGGCCGGGGTGTCGGACCCTGAAAAGAAGCGCAAGATCATTGGCGGCCTGTTCATCGACGTCTTCGACGAAGAGGCGAAGAAGATCGGCGGGGCGGATTTCCTGGCGCAAGGCACGCTCTATCCGGACGTGATCGAGAGCGTATCGGCGCTAGGCGGCCCCAGCGTGACGATCAAGAGCCACCATAATGTGGGCGGCCTGCCGGAACGCATGAACATGAAACTGGTCGAGCCACTGCGCGAATTGTTCAAGGACGAAGTGCGCGCGTTGGGTCGCGAGCTTGGCCTGCCGGAAAGCTTTATCGGTCGCCACCCGTTCCCGGGGCCGGGTCTTGCAATACGCATTCCCGGCGAGATTACGCGCGAGAAGGCGGACACGCTGCGCAAGGCGGACCTGATCTATATCGACGAGATCAAGAAGGCGGGTCTCTATGACGAGATCTGGCAGGCCTTCAGCGTGCTGCTGCCGGTGAACACAGTCGGCGTGATGGGCGACGTGAGGACTTATGAGGCTGTTCTGGCGCTACGCGCTGTGACGTCCACGGATGGCATGACGGCGGACTATTATCCGTTCGAGCACGCATTCCTTGGCCGCGTGGCCACACGCATCATCAACGAAGTGCAGGGTGTTAACCGCGTCGTCTATGACGTGACGAGCAAGCCACCCGGCACGATCGAGTGGGAATAGGCTGGCATAGGCTCACGCGCGAAATACGACTACTGCGCCACCTATACCAACAGGATCCACTATCACCGGAACCTGGATTAGTGGATTGTTGTTGTATGCGGTTACATCTACCCTAAACTTCTCCTCACTTTCCCAGCTTATAGGTCCCGCTAAGACTTTCCACGACCTTGGTTTTGCATGAGTAGCGTACCCTTGCGCTTCGATTAAAGTCTTAAAATGCATTGCAACAATTTTCATGATCTTATCTTTCAGCAATTTTTTGAAATGAATGCGTCTACGTCGGCGTTAAGAAAGTAAAACTCTCTCATTACGTCAGCGCGTGCGTTGGCGTCGTTATTCGTCTTCATGCTACTGACAAACTCATCGCGGATGCTTTGTGTTACATTAGGGTCTGTTGTGGCGAAGCTATCCATCAAGTCGGTGCCCTTCCTTTCAAGACAAGAAGAAAGATTGTATGCACTGAGGTCCAACATTTCGCCGCGAGTCTTAAAATCACTGAGTACTTTTTGATCCTCGGGGGAAAGTCCAACAGCCGCCGCCGCCGCCTTGGCCTCTTCCTCTCCTGTGTCATCGGGTTTCACTGCTAGAGCGAGGGCCGCGATCGGATTATTTGCTAATCGTTGCGCAGCAATTCCGGTGGCAAAAAACTGAGCCAATCCCACCTTTGCCTCGCCGGTTCCGCCTTCGAGTTCTGCGCCGAAGCTCGCAAAAACCGAGTAGGCGTCTTTTTCCTTTCCATCTGCGCCATTCGCCGTGTACATTGTACCGGTTGTAGGCGGACTTCTGGAATGCCGCCCGTTCGCGAGCAGGGGCATCCAGACTGCTTCTTCTCGCTTGTATCCAATCGTTATTTCTGGGGTTCCACCATTGGTAGCAGAGGATCCAACATCGACGGCAACGGTCGTCTCTGTTCCAAATATGAGAACATCATTATGTGGAAGTGCGGAACAGGCCGTTATGGCCGCTGCTCCCATTGCAATACATCCCACATTTAATCGTCTTCCACACATATCCCCTCTCCCTCACCCATTTCGGATTTGATAATTCCAACCGCCTGAGCCGCCTGTGGGTCATCACTAATAAAAAATACGACCTGGCACTTCTTGTTGGCCACCAGCGTTTTACTTTGCCGCCAACCTATTCCGGTCGAGCGTTTGTCTGTTGCAGCGTTATTATCAGACCAGAAGCCAAACGATTTTATATCTGTCCTGTGCAGGGGAGCCGATTCTTCCATGCTGGTCTTGAAATATACCACCCCTACGTAAACCCCTGTGACAGGCCGATTAGTGTTGATTGTACAGCCCACAAGCGCGACAGTTGCTGCACCAAGTATCAAGGCAGTCGTCGCATGCATATCCCATCATCCTTGAGCTGATTGTTATGCAGCCGAAACGAATAGTCAAGTTCTATTCTAAGGAGAATTGGATTGAGTGCAAAAATTGAAGGCAATCGCCCCACTGCCGCCATGGATCAGGCACAGGATTTCCTTGATGAGAGCAAGGCGCTGCATGCGCTGATTGCTCCGCTGGAGGATGAAGCGTTCGGGCAGTCGACCGCGTTCAAGGGTTGGACGATCAATGATGTGCTGCGCCACCTCCATTACTGGAACTGGATGGCCTGGCTGCAGCTGAATGACGAGGCGCTGCTTGTGGCCCAGATGAAGGAGATTGCGCGCGCTGGCGGCATGCGGCCTGTCGAGACGGCGCATGTGGATGGCGCGGCGGGGCAGGCGCTGGTCGCGCTCTGGAGGGCTCAGGCCGAGAGGACCGCGGATGTATTTGCGATGGCTGATCCAAAGGCGCGGCTGAAATGGGCCGGGCCGGACATGAGCGCGCGCTCGTCGATCACGGCGCGGCTGATGGAAACATGGGCGCATGGGCAGGAAGTGTATGACCAGCTGGGCGTCGTGCGGGAGAATAAAGATCGTATCCGCAATATCGTCGTGCTGGGCATCAATACATTTGGCTGGACGTTCCGGAACCGGAAGCTGGATGTGCCCGAGCCGATGCCGTTTGTGTCGCTGACGGCTCCATCTGGCGAGGTATGGACCTACGGCGCGCCAAGCGACGCAGAGCGGATCGAAGGACGGGCGGATGAGTTTGCCCAAGTGGTGACGCAGACACGCAATATTGCCGATACCGAACTCAAGGTGACCGGCCCGGTGGCCACGCAATGGATGGGTTTTGCCCAGTGCTTTGCGGGCGCGCCGGAGGAGCCGCCAGCGCCGGGCGTGAGGCACACGATGACGCCGCAGCAGTAGACAAACGCGGCGCTGCCTGCCAGCACAGCGGACAAAGCAAGAAACCAAGGGACCTGAAAGACATGTCGATCCTCCTTCTCGAAAAACGCGGCCCGATTGCCGTTCTGACGCTAAACCGCCCGGACATGATGAATGCGCTGGGGCAGGCGGGCGATGGCCCCGCCGTTGCGGCCGTATGCGCCGAGGTCGTGGCAGATTCTTCGATCCGTTGCGCCGTGCTGACGGGCGCGGGGCGGGCATTTTCGGCAGGCGGCGATGTTAAGGCGATGAAGGAACGCTCCGGCGCGTTTGGCGGTTCGCCCTATGACGTGCGGAGCGGGTATCGCGACAATATCCATGTCATCGTGAAGTCGCTCTACAATATGGAAGTGCCGTTGATTTCAGCGATCAACGGCCCGGCTATTGGCCTTGGCTGTGATGTGGCTTGCATGGCGGATATACGCCTTGCGGCAGACCATGCGAAACTGGGTGTAACATTTCTGAAGCTGGGTCTGATCCCAGGTGATGGCGGCGCATGGCTGTTGCCGCGCCTGATCGGCGCGTCGCGGGCGGCGCAGCTGCTGTTCACCGGCGACGTGATCGACGCGGCGACGGCGAAGGAATGGGGCCTTGTGTCGGAGATCTATCCGGCAGACCAGCTGATGGACGAGGCGATGAAGCTGGCCGAGCGTATTGCGCAGCAGCCGCCTCAGGCCCTGCGCCTTGCGAAGACGCTGATGCGCCAGGCGAACATGGCTTCCTATGACACGATCATGGAACTCTCGGCCTCGGCACAAGCACTGATGCACGAGACCGAGGACCATATCGAGGGCGTCAATGCGATCCTCGAAAAGCGCAAGCCCGAGTTCAAAGGCCGCTAGAGCTCGCCGCGCACGTCCTTGATAACGCCGGAGAAATCGAGGTCGCCGAAGCCTTTTTCATCCAGCTTGGCATAGATGGTTTCGGCCATCTCGCCGAGCCGGATGTCGGCACCGGCGGCGCGGGCCGCATCGGCTGCGAGGTGAAGGTCCTTCAGCATCATGGCGACGGCGAAGCCGGGCTTGTAGTCGCGGTTGGCGGGTGACGTTGGCACCGGACCGGGGGCAGGGCAGTAAGAGGTCATCGACCAGCACTGGCCCGATGCCGTGGACGAGATGTCGAAGAAGGTCTGCGCGTCGAGGCCGAGCTTGTCGGCGAGATTGAACGCCTCGGACGTGGCGATCATCGAAATGCCCAGCAGCATGTTATTGGCGATCTTGGCGGCCTGACCGTTGCCGCTGCCACCAGCATGGAAGATGTTCTTGCCCATCTTTTCGAGGAGTGGCTTCGCGCGGGCGTACCCGTCATCGGGGCCGCCACACATGAAGGTGAGCGTGCCGGCCTCGGCGCCAGCTGTGCCACCGGAGACGGGCGCGTCAACCATCATGAAACCAGCAGCTTCAGCTTGGCGGGCGGCCTCACGGGCATCCTCGACGGCGATGGTCGAGCAATCGAGGAAGAGCGTGTCCTTTGGCGCATTGGCAGCGACGCCGTCCGGGCCAAAATAGACGCTGAGGACGTGCTTGCCGGCAGGCAGCATGGAGACGACAACTTCGGCGTCAGCGACGGCTTCAGCAACGCTGGCCGCGCCCTTGGCGCCGGAAGTTTCCGCTTTGGCGATGGCGTCCTCGTTCAGGTCGAATGCGCGTACGGTGTGGCCTGCCTTGGCGAGGTTGGCGCACATGCCGGCGCCCATATTACCGAGACCGATGAAAGCAATGCGTGTCATTTGTACTCCTAGCGGTCCGTGAATTTCGGATCACGTTTTGCAGTGAAGGCTTCCATGCCTTCCTTCTGGTCGGCTGTGCCGAACAGGCCCTGGAAGAGGCGGCGCTCGAAGCGTACGCCTTCTGTTGTCGGCAGTTCGAGCGCGCGGCCGACCATTTCCTTGGCGGCCATGATCGAGGGCAGGGAGTAGGTGCCGATGGTGTTGGCGACTTCCATCGCCGTGCTCATCAGATCATCATGCGGCACAACGCGTGAGACGAGGCCGATGCGGTCAGCCTCTGCTGCGTCGATCATGCGACCAGTGAGGACCATGTCCATGGCCTTGGCCTTGCCGACAGCCTTGGTGAGGCGGACCGAGCCACCCATGCCGGGCGTCACGCCGAGCTTGATTTCGGGCTGGCCGAACTTCGCTTTCTCGGACGCGATGATCAGGTCGCACATCATGGCGAGTTCACAACCGCCGCCGAGGGCAAAGCCGTTGACCGCCGCGATGACCGGCTTGCGGCAAGCGGCGAAACGGTCCCAGCCGGCAAAATAGTCTTCGACGTACATGTCGGAGAAGCCTTGCGGCTGCATCTCCTTGATATCGGCGCCGGCGGCGAAGGCGCGGCCCTCGCCGGTGAGGACGGTAACCGCGATCTCCGGGTTGCGGTCGATCTCGGCAAAGAGGGCCGCTACCTCGGCCATCACTTGCTGGTTAAGTGCATTGAGGCTCTCGGGACGGTTCAGTGTGACGAGGGCGACGCGCCCTTTGTGCTCGAAGGTGATCGTTTCAAAGTTTGCCATGGTAATTAGCCCATTGTTGGAATGATGAATGCCTGGTCTCCAATATCACCTTCCGGCCATCTTTGGGTAATTGTCTTGATCTTCGTCCAGAAACGGACGCCTTCGGGGCCATGCTGGTTGGTGTCGCCGAATGCGGATCGCTTCCAGCCACCGAACGTGTGGTAAGACACTGGCACCGGGATCGGTACGTTGATGCCGACCATGCCGACATTGACCTGCGCAGCGAACTCGCGTGCGGCGCGGCCGTTGGACGTGAAGATCGCACAGCCGTTGCCGTACTGGTGGTTGGAGGGCAGCGCGGCGGCTTCTTCCAGTGTTTCGGCGCGCACGACCTGGAGGACGGGACCGAATATCTCTTCCTTGTAGGACTGCATGTGCGGCTTCACATTGTCGAACAGTGACGGGCCGACGAAGAAGCCCTTCTCGTGGCCCTGCAACGTGTGGCCCCGGCCATCCATCAGGAGGTCTGCACCTTCATCGACGCCCATCTGGATGTAGGATTCGATCTTGGCCTTGTGAGCCGCTGAGACGACGGGGCCGTAATGGGCATCGGCATCGGTCGATATGCCAACCGTAAGGCCGCGCGCGGCGTCGAGCATGCGTTCGACGAACTCGTCACCAGTCTTCTTGCCGACGGTGACGGCGACAGGAAGGGCCATGCAGCGCTCACCAGCCGAGCCGTAGGCTGCGCCGACGATATCCTTGACGGCCTGTTCCATGTTGCAGTCGGGCATGATGATGCCGTGGTTCTTAGCGCCGCCCATGGCCTGAACACGTTTGCCGTGGGCCGTGCCGGTTGCGTACACGTACTGGGCGATGTCGGAGGAGCCGACGAAGCTGACGGCTTTGATGTCGGGGTGTTTGAGGATCGCATCGACCGAGACCTTGTCGCCGTGAACGCAGTTAAGCACGCCAGCTGGCGCGCCTGCTTCCATGAAGAGTTCCGCGAGGCGTAGGGGAACGGACGGGTCTTTCTCCGACGGTTTCAGGATGAATGTGTTGCCGCAGGCGATAGCCACGGCGGCCATCCAGCACGGGATCATGGCGGGAAAGTTGAACGGCGTGATGCCGGCGACGACACCGAGCGGCTGGCGCATCGAGTAGACGTCTATGCCGGGGCCTGCGCCTTCAGTGTATTCGCCTTTCTGGAGGTGCGGAATGCCGCAGGCGAATTCGACGACATCAATGCCGCGCTGAACGTCGCCCTTGGAGTCCGCGACGACCTTGCCATGCTCTGAGGAAAGGAGTTCGGCGAGCTCGTTGATGTTGGCTTCGAGCAGGCGCTTGAATTCGAACATCACGCGGGCGCGGCGCTGGGGATTGGTCGTGGACCAGCCGAAGAAGGCAGCCTGTGCGCTTTGGACGGCCGCGTCGAGTTCGGCTTCAGTCGCCAGTTGCACGCGCGCCTGAACGTCGCCGGTATTCGGATTGTAGATGTCGCCGTAGCGGCCCGATTTGCCGGTGACCTGTTTGCCGTCGATGAAGTGGTGGACGTCGCGCATGCGTGGAATTCCCTTTGTCTTCTGATTTGGCCAGTCTAAGACCCGTGTATAGTCTGGTAAATGTACATAAATGCAGCTTGTGGCTGCGTTTATGCAGGTAAAATTTGATGAACTGGGACGATCTTAAACTCTTTCTTGTGGTGAGTCGGCAGCAGAAGCTCGACCTTGCGGCGGCCCAACTCCAGCAGGATCCGACAACGCTGAGCCGGAGGCTGCGGCGACTGGAAGCGGATGTGGGGCAGACTCTGTTTGAGCGCACGCGACGGGGGCACGTCCTGACGCCCGAAGGTGAAGCATTGGCAGCCCGCGTTGAAGCGATGGAAGCGCTGGTAATGGCGGTCGGCGAGTCCGGTGATGGCGAACGGTCGCTGACCGGCAAGGTGCGGCTGGGGGCGACGGAAGGGTTCGGGACGGCCTTTGTAGCGCCTGCGCTTGCGCACTTCGTGGCGGAATGGCCTGGCATCGCGGTTGACCTGATCGCCCTGTCGGGCCTCGTCAGCGTGCCGAAACGGGAGGCCGACATGTCTGTACTGCTGACGCGGCCCAAAGCGGGGCGGCTAAAGGTGCGCAAGCTGACGGACTATTCGCTCCAGCTTTATGCAAGCAAGGCCTATCTGGCCGCGCACCCACGCATTAATTCCATCGAAGAACTCGGTTCCCACAAACTGATAGGGTATGTCGACGATCTCATCTATTCGCCGCAGCTAAGATACTTCGATGACGTGTTGCCGGGGCTTCATCACGCGCTCTCAAGCCCGAGCATCATTGCCCAGAGCGAAATGACCCGAGCGGGAGCAGGGCTGTGCATCCTGCCGAAATTCATCGCCTCGCGACACGCCGAGCTCGTCACCGTTCTGGCTAATGAGATCGACGTCAAAAGGTCGTTCTGGCTCGCCGTACACGAGGATGTGGCCTCGCTGGCGCGGATCAGGGTCCTGTCGGACTATCTGGCTGACCTGGTGAAACAGCGTCAGGCAGAGTTCTGATCCGCACCGGTGATCACGCCACCACAGAAGACTTGAGCAGCGCGTCGATCCGGGCTTCGTCCATTCCCAGCCCGGCAAGGACTTCACGCGTATGCTGGCCCATGCGCGGGGAAGGGCCCTTGGGACCATCGTCTGCGCCCGGGAAGCGGACGGGAGACGCCGGCGAGGCGTAGGTTGACCCATCACCCTTGGAACTTGGCGTCTGCACGATGGCGCCCGAGGCGAAAGCCTGTGGATCTTCCGCAACTTCGCCAAGCGTCTGGACCGGGGCCCAGGCAATGGAGTTCGCATCCAGGCGTTCGGAGATTTCGGCCTTGGTATACTTGGCGAAACCTTCGTCGATGAGGGCGATGACTTCGCCCATATTCTGGCGGCGGGCCTTGGATGTGGTGAAACGGGGGTCTTCGGCGAGGTCTTCACGGTCGATCACCTTGCACATAGGCACCCAATCGACATCTCCCTGACGGGCCACAGTACAGATCCAGTGGCCGTCTTTCGTCTGGTAGAAGTTCGAGATAGGCACGATTTGCTCGGTGCGGCTTTTCGTGGAGGCGATACGGCCGAAAAAAAGCTGGATCGCGAAGTCCGACCCCATGGCATAGAGGCCCGTGCGGAAGAGGGAGGCTTCGACGAGGCGGCCCTTGCCTGTGCGCTGGGCCTCGACGAGTGCCGCGCAGATGCCGGCGGCGGCAGACATGGACGTGGTGTGGTCACCAAAGGCCGTGCGCAGGGCATAGGGGTCTTCACCCTTGGGAATGGTGAGGCGCGCAACGCCGGTGCGGCTCCAGAAACTAGCAATGTCGAAACCGGGCCTATCGGCATCCGGGCCCTCGAGACCGTAGCCGGTGAGTGAGCAATAGACGAGCTTGGGGTTCAGGCTGCGGAGGCTCTCATGATCCATGCCGGAGCGCGTCAGACCGCCGGGGCGCACATTTGTGAGGAAGACGTCGGCTTCCGAGGCGAGCTTGCGGACAATCTCCTGACCCTCGGGGGTGGTCGTGTCGACGACAATGGATTTCTTGCCGCGATTGTCGAAGTCGAAAACAGGATTGTCCTGATAATCGGTGCCGATCGTACGGAAGAAATTGCGGATCGGGTCTCCGCCTGGTGGCTCGATCTTGATGACCTCTGCGCCCCAGTCAGACAGGATGCAGCCTGCCCCCGGCGCGGCCATGTAGGTCGCGTATTCGATGACTTTCAATCCTTCGAGCATTCCTGAATCCCTGTGCCACTTATCAATTTTCTGGCACGAGGTTGGACGCTGGGAACTGAAAAGGGAAGTCCTGAGCCTTGACGGGAGAGGGATGACGCAGCGTTAGAAAGACGAGATGCTGTCAGACAGTCAAAATTTGAAGTCGGGCAATTTATCGAAAGCTTCCTTCAGGGCTTCCCCCCAGCCCGATGAGATCACCTTGAAATAGGGATCTTCCGGCGAAACGCGGCTCAGAATACCTGTCTCAAATGTGTCGATCTTGTAGGCGTGCATGTCCAGCGGCATGCCTACGGCCAGATTGGCCTTCAGGGTCGAGTCGAATGAGACATAGAGCAGCTTTATGGCCTGTTCGAAGCTCATTGCTGGATCGAAAGCACGCAGGATGATTGGGCGACCATATTTGGTTTCACCGGCTTGAAAGAACGGAGTTTCCGCGCTTGCCTCGATGAAATTGCCTTCCGGATAGATCAGGAAGAGGCGTGGCTCCATGCCCCTTATCTGGCCGCCGACGATCATGGTGGCGCTGAACGTGCTTTCGGACTCCTGCTGGCCTTCGGCCTGTGAGTGGATCACTTCCTTCAGCGTATCGCCAACGAGGCGCGCAACCTGGAACATGGTCGGTGCCGCGAGGAGGGTCTGCTTGCGGTCTGCCGGCACGACGGAGCGCTCATCAAGCAGGCTGATGACGGCCTGAGTCGTCGCAAGATTCCCGGCGGTCATGATGGTGATCACGCGGTCGCCTTCGACGGACCAGTTGAACATCTTCTTGAATGTGGAGATGTTGTCCACGCCCGCGTTGGTGCGTGTGTCGGACATGAACAGAAGCCCCTGGTCGAGGCGCAGCGCCACACAGTAGGTCATACGATTCCCGCCAGTTTCCCCTGATTAGTCATCAAGGGTTACTGCTGTACCTGAAGGGTGACAAGCAGGGATTCAGCGCCATCCCCAAAGACTATTCCCGCAATGGGAGCGGCTTCCTCATAATCGAGGCCGGTTGCGATACGCACATATCGCTCATCAGGCGAAATCACGTTCGATACGTCGAAACCGATCCAGCCGACATCCTGCACATAAGCCTCTGCCCAGGCATGGCTTGCTTCCTGGTGCACGCGGTCATTCATCATCAGGTAGCCACTGACATAGCGGGCCGGAAAGCCGAGTAGGCGCGCCGCGCTGACAAAAGTGTGCGCATGATCCTGACAGACACCGTGGCCGACCTTGAGCGCTTCTTCGGCCGTTGTGCCGGTGTCGGTCCGGTCCGTTTCATAGCCAATGGCCTCCCGGATCGTGGTCGAGAGGTCATGCAGCCTTTCAATCGTATTGGGATTGTCTGCCATGTCGTTGGCGAGCTTGCGGATGAGCTTTCCGGGCTGGGTGAGTGCCGTCTGGCGCTTGTAATACCATAGAGGCGCGTGCCCGGAATGGAGGCCGACAACCCCGTTGGTCGGGATCGTGTCGACATCACCAGTACAGGTGATCGAAATCCCGTTCTCACCCGGATCAAGGCTCAGGAGCTGAACCCTATTGCCATGTTGATCGTTGAATTCACATTCCTCGCGGCCACCCTCAATGTCGATCGTCCAGTTGACGATCGACTGGCTGTCGCACGGCTTCGGCGTCAGACGGATCTGCTGCAGGCCGTAGGGTACGGGCTGGTCATAGGAATAACGTGTCGTGTGGCTGATATGCAGTCTCATGATTTACTCGTAGAACCTGTAATCCTGCTCGACTTGAGAGGCGAGCGCCGCATTGGCCTTGATGAAATCCCGGATAAATTCGTGGAGACCGGAGTCGATGATGTTATCAATCGTGCGGCCTGTCAGGCGTGCTTCCAGTTTGGCCGCGAGTTCGTGACTTGGGCGCGTGTCGCCATATTCTACGCCAAGTTCGCGCAATGAATCGATGAGCCCATCATAGCAGAAAGCGAGCGAACGCGGCATCCGCGCATCAAGAATTAGAAACTCGGCGATAGCCTTGGGATTGACGTTGCCGGCATTCAGCCAGTGGAAGGATCGGTCGGCCGAGGCGGACCGTAGGATCATTTCCCATTGCACATTATCCAGAGAAGACCCGACAGGCGCGCCTGTGGGCAAGAGGACATAGTATTTTACATCGAGGATTCGGGCGGTGTTGTCGGCGCGCTCAATCAGCGAGCCGATGCGCGAGAAGCTGAAAATGTCATTGCGCAGCATCGTGCCCTGGAGGGCGCCGCGGACGAGCGCGCTTTGCTGGCGCACAGTGGTCAGGACATTTGGCAAATCCGCTTGGGCGACAGGCCGCCGGAGCATTTCCTTCAGCACCATCCAGCCATCATTTACAGCTTCCCAGACTTCGCGGGTCAAGGCCGTGCGTGTCGCGCGGGCATTGTCGCGCGCCATCTGCATGACGCTGTAAACGCTCATGGAATTGGTCTTGTCGCGCAGTAGAAAGTCCACAGATGCGTTGGGTGTCACCGTCTCATGCTTGGCCTTATAGGCATTCAGACAGCCAACAGTGGTCAGAACGGAGGCCCACTCGTCTTCACCGGCCGCAGCACGGGTCAGTGCCATGCGGAATCCGGCTTCGACGAGCCGCGCCGTGTTTTCACTTCGCTCAAGGTAACGGGAGAGCCAGAACAATCCACCAGCGGTTTTGCCTAGCATGACATCATTCCTCCAGCACCCAAGTATCCTTGGTGCCGCCGCCCTGGCTGGAATTGACCACCAGCGAGCCCGCCTTCATCGCAACGCGCGTCAAGCCGCCAGGCGTGATGTCGATATTATCAGGCGACACGAGCACGTACGGTCGCAGGTCAACGTGACGTGGCGCAAGCCCGCTGCGTGTCAGCACAGGCACCGTTGAGAGAGCAAGCGTTGGCTGCGCAATGTAGTTTGAGGGCTTGGAGGTGAGTTTGGCACGAAAGGTCGATAGTTCGCGCTTGCTAGCGGCGGGACCGACAAGCATGCCATAGCCGCCCGAGCCATGGACTTCCTTGACGACAAGTTCGTGCAGGTTTTCGAGGACGTATTTCAGTGAGTCAGCTTCAGAACAACGATAGGTCGGCACGTTCTTAAGAATGGCGGTCTGGCCGGTATAAAACTCCACGATATCAGGCATGTAGGAGTAGATAGCCTTGTCGTCGGCGATCCCTGTCCCGGGGGCGTTGGCAAGTGTGATGCCACCAGAGCGATAGACGTCCATGATGCCCGGCACGCCCAGCATGGACGACCGGTTGAAGTTCAGCGGATCAAGATATTCGTCGTCAATACGGCGATAGAGGACATCGACCGGCTGATAGCCTTGCGTCGTACGCATGGCGACACGGCCATCGACGACACGCAGGTCATGGCCTTCTACAAGTTCGGCGCCCATCTGGTCGGCCAGGAAGGCGTGTTCGAAATAGGCGGAGTTGTGCAGGCCCGGTGTCAGGACTGCCACGGTAGGGCGCCCTTCACTGCGGGCCGGGGCGCATTTGCCGAGCGAGCGGCGCAAAAGGGTCGGGTAATTGCTGATCGGCTGGACCTTGATCCGCGAGAAGAGTTCCGGGAACATCTTCAGCATGGTTTCCCGGTTTTCGAGCATGTAGGAGACGCCGGACGGGGTGCGGGCATTGTCTTCAAGAACATAGAACTCGTTGGCGCCGGTGCGCACAAGATCCACGCCGACAATGTGGGTGTAGACCCCGCCGGGGGGCGTCACACCGATCATCTCGGGCAGGAAAGCCTCGTTATTGGCGATGAGATGTTCGGGGATACGACCCGCACGGAGAATCTCCTGGCGGTGATAGATGTCGTGCAGGAAGGCGTTGATCGCCTTGACCCGCTGTTCAATGCCGCGAACGAGCAGGCGCCATTCCTTGCCATCTATAATGCGGGGAACCAGGTCGAACGGAATAAGCCGCTCATCCGCATCCTTCTCGCCATAGACATTGAAAGTAATGCCGGTACGCCTGAAGAAGGTTTCCGCTTCGCGGGACTTCTTCTGAAGCTCGTTTGTTTTGACCGTTTCAAGCCAAGCACAGTATTCAGCATAGGGCTGGCGTGCCGATTCACCCGATCCATGCATTTCATCAAAGAAAACTTGAGTTCCACCCATGAGTTCACAACGCACCAAATCCATTATGGTTGCAAGGGGCCAGAACGGTGCGCCTGAGCGGGCATACAGCGTGAATATGTTTGCAGCAGGTTTATGCAAATGCGACTTACATATGTGCGCCAGCCGCCAAATCCGGCAAGTGAGCGGATTTTTTGCTTGTAAACTCCGCTCATCGCGCGCAGCAGAACCCGCCCGATTCTCGGGCGCCTGGGCTGATACGGCCTTTTTGGAGGGCCACATGAATGGAATATGTGGCGGATGTGTAGGTGTAGCGGTCAAACCGTACGGTATACGGACAGAAACCGGCAGTATGTCGTTGCGAATTCTGGATGAGCCTGTGGGGGATAATGGCGCCCGAACTCCGACGGTGCTTTAGCCGCCAATTGCGGTGCGTTTCCCTTGATTCATAGGGGAAAGTTCATCTATAATAAGCACCTAACAACAGCCGTAGGCCGAGAGTTCGGAATGACTTGGTAATCTGTTCAGATTGCCAAATTATGCGAGTTACATTTCGGCGTTTTGCGCGTGCAGGCGACACTTTCCAAGCCATCGCCATGAGCATCCTTGCGTAGGACATTTAGCGGCGAAATAAAGGTGATCGCTCATGCGATCGAATAGTATTTATGAATCGCAATATAATCATTACCTGCGCTGTCACTGGATCAGGTGACACTGCCGACCGGTCTCCACATGTTCCAGTTACACCAAAAGAGATCGCCGAAGCCTCAATTGAGGCGGCTAAAGCGGGAGCCGCCATCGCTCACATTCATGTGCGAGACCCGGATACAGGCGCGCCAAGCCGTGATGTCGCATTGTATCGTGAGGTGGTTGATCGCATCCGGGATGCCAATACGGATGTTGTCATCAATCTGACCACCGGCATGGGCGGCGATTTATATCTTGGCCCGGATGAAGACCCGCTGATTCTCACGGAGGATACGGACCTCGTGGGCCAGACACAGCGCATGGAACATGTTGAGGCGCTCCTACCGGAAATATGCTCACTGGATTGTGGCTCATTCAATTATCCGGGGGGGAACTATGTCTATGTATCGACACCCGACATGCTGCGTCTCGGAGCGAAGCGTCTTCAAAAAGTCGGCGTGAAGCCTGAGCTGGAAGTTTTCGAGCTTGGCCATATCTGGTTTGCCAAGCAACTGCAGAAGGAAGGGCTGCTGGACGCGCCGCCACTCTTTCAAGTCTGCATGGGCGTGAGATGGGCGGCTGAAGCCACACCGCGCAATTTCATGAACATGGTCGACAATCTTCCTAAAGGCGCGAACTGGGCTGGTTTTGGTCTGGGGTCAGATGAAATGCCGATGGTGGCGCAGGCGGCTCTGCTCGGTGGGCATGTCCGGATTGGCCTGGAAGACAATTTGTACCTGCAAAAGGGCAAGCTTGCTTCAAATGCGCAGCTCGTTGAACGGGCCCGGTCGATCCTTGAAAACATGGGGGCGACGATCCAGTCTCCGTCCGAAGCCCGCAAGACCCTGGACCTCAAGAAGCAGGCGGCGCCAGCGCTTGCCAGAAAAATCGCATGAGCTCGGTTTACAAAGGCGTCGCGCATCCATGGCTTTGCGATGTGATGGGGCACATGACGACACGCCACTATGTGGCGATGTTCGATGATGCGTCCTATCACTTCCTGAACGAAGTCTTTGGCTGGACACCCGGATCGCCGGATGGGCCGGGCTGGGTGGATGTGAAGCATACCATTACCTATGAGGATGAAGTGGCAGCCGGCGACCTCCTGGAAGTGCATGGTGCGCTTGCCAAGATCGGCGGCAAGTCGATCACCGTGATCTATGAGATGCACAATCTCACCAAGGGAGGGATTGCAGCAAAGCTGGAGAGCATCTCGGTCTATTTCGACCTCACGGATCGCAAGGCAATCCCGATCCCAGATGAATTGCGGACGGCTGCACAATCATTCCTGATCCCCGGCGAAGGGGCTTAGTCTTAGCCCTTTCCAGAATCGCAAAAACAGCAAAGGCAGTGGTCGGAATTTAATTCCGACTACTGCACAAATGGGTTGATTGCGAACACGCGATACTCGACACCGGTACGCGTTTCGCGTCCCTCACCAATTGCGAGCGTTTCGTTCAACCACGTATACTTTGAGTGACTCGTCTCAAATTGCATTTGAGACAGGAAAAGCGTCTCGCCGAATTCGCAATCGTATCCGGCCGCGAGCCGGGCATCGACCTCATCGTTGAATTTATAGAGACCTGTATAAGTGACGTGAATGAGGGCATCATCGTCCGTCGCAAATGTTTTGCGCACGTCGAGTTTTGCAAGACCATTCGCCCCTTTTACCATCCAGTCTCCACCCCCGGGCAGGATGCGCCCGCGAAGGCGTTCGCCTTCGAACCATCCTTCGCCGATTATATACGTAATCCGATGTCCGAATGGGGTATCACCGATGGGCTGGACTGCCGCCAGCTCATTTCGAAATGTGAGAAGCGGGACCAGTTGCACGAACGAATTATCCTATATGTCGATAATGATGTTGCCCATTTCGCTCGCCGCCTCGACAATCTCATGGGCGGTTGCGGTATCTTTCAGCGGCACTCGCTTCGCTATGGCATGAGATATCTTGCCACTCGACAGTGCCGCATTGAGGCCTTCGACGGTTTGCTTTCGAGCTGCGTCGCTGAGCAGGTAGACAAGATACATCTTGAGTGTGACGTTCTTGAACATAAGGTCATAGAAGGGAAGGGATGGCTTGGGATCTGCCATTGACCCATAGGTCGCGATCACAGCGCCAGCTTTCAGCACGGGGGAGACCTCTGACAGATTGCCGCCAAATTCAACTTCGACGACCCGGTCGACGCCTGTGCCTCCGGTCAGGTCATTGATCTGTTCGTGGACGGATTCGGTTTTGTAGTTGATCACGTGATCCGCGCCAGCACTTCTGGCGTGTGCGGCCTTGGCGTCACCGCTGACCGTGGTGATGACTTGTGCGCCGCCGTATTTCGCAAGCTGGATCGCATAATGACCCACCGCGCCGGCGCCACCGGTGACAAGGATTGTCTGGCCCTCGACCGGGCCATCTGAAAACACACCATGATAGGCGGTGCTGGCTGGAATTCCGAGGCAAGCGCCTGCGTCAAAGTCAGTATTGTCAGGCAAGGGCGCCACTTGCGCAGCCGGAATGGCAAGAAGTTCAGAGCAGGTTCCAAATGCACGGCGCCAGGCTGCATTCCAGATCCAGACGCGCTCACCGATGCGGGAAGGATCAACGCCTTCGCCAACAGCTTCTATGATGCCGGCGCCATCTGAATGAGGGATGACCCGCGGAAAGGGAATTGGTCCGCGCAGGCCTGCGCGTGATTTCACATCAGAGGGATTAACCCCCGATGTTTTGATCCTGACAAGGACTTCACCAGCGCCAATATCCGGAGATGCCATGTCTCCAAATTGCAGGACATCCTCAGCGGTGCCCGTTGCTTCATACCAGACAGCTTTCATCGTCATTTCCTGTGATTCAAAATTGGGCTAGCGATTCCGTATGACCATCCACACCGATGGCCTGGCCTGATATTTTTGCGCCAGCGGCCGAGACCAGGAAGAGGGCCATTGCAGCGACATCGTCAGCGCGAACAAAGGTTCTGAGCGAGCTTTGCCGTTGATAGTCTTCCCTTATCTTTTGAGATGACACACCGCGTTTGGCGGCTTCCCGCTCGATGACGCCATCAATCCTTGGGCCTTCAACACTACAGGGACAGAGGGCGTTGACCCGAATGCCATAAGGGCCAAGTTCCATGGCCAGCGTCTTGGTCAGGCCGATTAGCGCCCATTTGGCTGCCGTATAAGGAGAGCGCATTGGGAAGCCAAACAGAGCTGCGTTGGAAGCCATCATGACGATCGATCCGCCCCCTGAAGCTTTCAGCAAGGGGATGGCATATTTGGCACAATAGAATTGTGCGTTGAGGTCCACATTGATGGTGCGTTGCCAGTCTTCAATATCGACGTCCTCGCAGAGTGCGGTCGGCCCGGCAATACCGGCATTATTGACGAGAATGTCGAGACCGCCCATTGCCTCCTCTGCGGATTTGAAGAATTCCTGCACGGCGGATGGATCCGACACATCAGTTTGAAAGCCATGAAGCTTTTCGTGGCTGCCACTGAGCGTCGCAATAGCGCCACCGTCCATGTCACAGACGCAAACAATTGCGCCCTCATCGAGAAAGTGGCGTGCCATGGCGAGGCCTATACCATTCGCGCCAGCCGTAATAACAACGCGCTTGCCCTGAAGAAGCCCGGAGGAATCGGAAACCATTTTCGTGTACTCTGTATCGGTTGGGTCGTCTCGCCTGCGCCTTTGGAGCGCAAGCGAGGATGGTTTGGAGCCCTAGAAGCGCTGGTAGAAACTCACGCCGATCGTACGGGGGCGATTGGTTGTAATACGCTCATCATAGGTGGCTGCGTTGCGATTGAGCTCAGCCCGCTCATCCGTAACATTCGTGACGTAGAGACTGGCGCCCCAGGCGTCCCGGTCAATCCCGGTCGAGAGGTTCAGGATGGAATAGGCATCCTGTTCCTGGCGCGCTGCCACGAAGAGGTCGTTGTAGCGCTTGCCAACATACCGATAGCTGCCCTGAGCGAACGCATCATTGCCCATGAAGTCGAACTCGTAGCGGCCGGTCAGCGCCAGCTTGAGTTTGGGGATATCAGGGAGTTCGGTGCCAGCAGGCGCATCGACACTCTGCGTGGACAAGTCGCGGATATAGTCTTCGGTCAGCTCCGCCTCGATCCAGGATGCGGCGCCGTTAATCTGGAATCCGCCTGCCAGAAGGAGGGAGAAGTCAGTCTCGATACCGCGGGAACGGGCTGTGCCCACATTGGCGGTGAGGCCGAGAGGGGATTCCGCAGGATCGAACCGTGTGATCTGGATGTCATCCCAGTCCATATTGAAGATGGCGCCATTCCAGCGCGCGCGCCCGTCCCAGAAGGTCGTCTTCCAGCCAGCCTCATAATTCGTGATGAGGTCAGACTTGTAGACAGCAGGAATGTTTGATGTGGATGCGCGGTTGTTGCCACCGGGGCGGAAGCCTTCGGAATAGGTTACGTACACCAGGGCGTCCGGCGTGAAATTGTAGCTGAGATTGCCTTTGAAGACATCGCCGCTTTCGCCGGAGGACAGATCAACAAGCGGGTTGCCGGAGAAGAGCGTTCCGACGGCACCTTTTAGGTCACTTTCGGTCTCAAAGAAGCGTGCGCCGACTGTCCCGGTCAACTTCTCGGTAAAGTCGAAGGCGACTTCACCAAAGAGCGCCTTTTCCTTTTCCTTGCGAGCCTGATCGGTGATGAAATAGGCATCATCAGGATAGCCGCTTAGCAACGGGTTGGCATTTACACTGCGATCCGCAGGAATCGTCGGGATATGCCAGACGTTCAGATAGTCGTGCTTGGCGTCCTGGTAGAAGAGGCCCGCAATGAAACGCAGGCGTTCGGACTCATCGTTCTGGATGCGCAGTTCATGCGTCATCGTCTTGTACTTGTCGTCACTGTCATACTGGATGCGGGGATCGGTACACGTCGACTCGTCCAGCGTCCCGGAGCTGTAGCAAGTGTAATAGGGTATGTAAGCCGAATATTCGGCATAAGCGGAGTAATCGACATTGTAGTCGACTTCACGGTCGAGATAGGAGCCGGCATAGGTGAGCTGAAGCCCGCCGACCTTGCCTTCGACAGACAGGCCAGCCTGCGTAAATTTATCCTGACCGCTATCATCAAAGAAGCGAGCGACCTCCAAGTCGCCGATGTCTTCAGGGTCATGGTCCCAGACGCCGTTGGTTTTCTGGCGCTGGTGCATTACCTTTGCCGTAGCGGTCCAGTTTTCGTTTAGGTCGATCTTGAGGGCAGCGCGTGCGCCCGTGTTTTCCTCAGTGTTGAAATCGTCCTCAACATAGGCCGAATTATCAACGGTAATGTTTCCGTAGCTGAAGGTCTGGGTGGCGGGGACGTTATCGATATAGCCGCCATCCTTGGAGTGCCAGCCGACGATACGAAGCGCCGCCTTTTCGCCGAGCGGGATGTTTGCGAATCCTTCAGCCGAATAGCTCTCACTGCCTTCCTTGGTGGTGCCGACAGACAAGTCGTACCCGGCTTCAAAGCCGGCGCTGCTTGGCGCATTGGTGATGATCCTGAGCGTGCCGGCCTGGGATCCGGCACCATACAGCGTGCCTTGAGGGCCAGCGACTGCTTCAACGCGCGCGATATCGTACATATGAACATCAAGCACGCGGCCAATCGTGGTGACTGGCTGGTCGTCAAGGTAGACGGCGACACTTGGGCTAGAACCGGACTTGTTGCCGTCACCGCCGGATGAAATTCCGCGCATGAACACCTGAGAATTGCCGGGCCCCTGGCCGGCGAAGGAGACGCTTGGCAGCAGCGCCACATAGTCTTCAAAGTTTGTCACGCCCTGGGAGGCAAGCTCGGAACCGCCAAGCACTTGAAGGCTCGCGGGAACATCCTGAAGGTTTTCAGTCCGCTTCTGCGCAGTCACGGTGACCGTTTGAAGCTTCATGGTAGAGGACTTGTCGGTCGCGGTCTCCTGTGCGGAGCCGGGGCTTGCCACAAGGACGGTGGCGAACGCGAATGCAGACGCTTGCGCAAACAGGCGCTGTCGGCTTGTCCACTTTTGGTATGGCATTTTTTATCCTCCCTAAAGCAGCTCACCCGATATTTCGGTACGGACACTGCCTGATAATTTTCACTACTCGTATGAGTGCCTCCGCACATGAAGCGAGCGCGGCTCTCCCATCATCAATCGCTAGTCTCGCACCGCGTTTGTGACAAAAGATGATTTGTCACCGGAAGGTGAATATAATTCATGAGGTCGGTGGGTGCGACGGCAGCCAGAGGCTTTAATCTGCTTTGGCTGCAATAATTTTCAGTTTCTTCCAGCGCAGCAAGGTCAACAATATCTATTGCTTATAGGTTTGCAGTACTTCGCCCAACGCGGATTTCAACGGGCCCAACCACGGCTCATAATTTTGCCACTGATCAAGCCCAGACGTAAAGATCGGCTGGCGCACCTGTTCGGAACTCGCTGTTTTTACGGCACGCCGATTTTCGTAGAATCGTAGGCACGCTTCCTCGAACGGCAGGCCACAATGCGCCAGCAAACGACGTACTTGCGTTTCCGTATCTGCCACCACGTCTTCGTATTGCACGTGCAGGATGTGCCCTGGCAGCACCTTTTGCCAATGCCGCATCAGACCAACATAGTCGGCATAATAGCGGCCAATGTCTGTCAGGTTGTAAGTGAAATGCTGACCCTTGGCGAAGAGTTGCTTGTAACCACTAAAGCAGCAGGCGAGGGGGTGTCGCCTCGCGTCAATGATTGTCGCATTGGGCAGGATTAATTTAATCAGGCCGACATGGGCAAAATTGTTCGGCATCTTGTCGATGAAGAACGGAGCATCGGTCCTGTGTATGCGTGTGCGTTCGATATATTCTTCGCCGAGCGAGGTGAGCTCTGAATCTGTAAGGTCGTTTATACCTTGCGGATAGTTAGAGGGGGCTCCAGCGCGCTTCTTGTCGGCGATGCGGCGGGCGAGGGAAATGATGTCCGGTAGTTCCTGAGTGCCTTCAACCTGGCTATGGCTCGCCAGTATCTGTTCCAGCAGGGTCGAGCCCGCGCGGGGAAGACCAATGATGAAGATCGGGGCGTGGCTCTGGCAGCCAGCATCCTGCCGCGACGCAAAGATATCCTCTGTAAAATATTCGGAGAGCTTTGCCATATCGGCCTGATTCTCATCGGCATTATAGGCGACGAGGCGCCGCTTGATAGCATTGCCGCGTCGGTACCAAGTGAAAGACTCCTCATATTCTCCCCGGTCTTCGAGTGCCTTTCCAAGCGCAAAGGCGAGGTGATAGTAATCTTCCCGGTCTATCGTCTCGCGCGCTGCAGCACGGCGCATCGTGTCGATGTCGTCATCCGAGAAGCGAAAGGTCTTGAGATTGGCAAGGCTCCAGTAGGCGTCGCCGAGATCGTCCCGAAGGGCGCGTGCACTATTGTAGGCCGCGATTGCTTCATCCTGATGTCCAACCGTCTTCAGACTGTGCCCGAGACTCATCTGCACGCCTGCCGTTACTGGCGTGCGGGCGAGCACGTCGCGGTAAATGTCGATCGCGGCATCATGATTGCCGATCCGAACAAGCGTATTGGCTTTCAGGATCAGATAGCCAGGATGAGTGCTATCTTCAGCCAGGAGCGTATCAAGCTCAGCCAAAGCCGCTTCGAATTTTCCGCGGCGACCGAGAACATTGGCATAGCTTCCGCGCGCCAGTCGAAAGTCAGGCGCCAGTTCAAGCGCGCGCTCCAGAAGCGCCTCGGCATCCTCGAGGCGCCCCACCTCCATGCCTATCTCGGCAAGCAGGCGCATGGCATTCACATCAAGCGGGTCACGCTTAAGTACAATACGGCAAAGGGGCTCCGCCTTGCCAAAGGCTCCAGTCAACATGTGACTGGCCGCCTTAATGAGTTCTGGATGGCCAGCGGCCTGCAGGGCCTCAGCCTCCGCCAGGCGTACATCTGCGGATTTATCTGTCATGCGAGCAGACTGGCGGAGATAAGGCTGGCTGACAAAGGCAAAATTGCATCTGGCTCTTGAAAAAAACTCATGTCACATTGCAATTTATGAAACGAACACTTCCGCCCCTTACAGCGCTCAAGGCATTTGAGGCCGCCGCACGCCTGGGATCCTTCCGGCAAGCGGCCGAAGAGTTGAGCGTGTCGCAGTCTGCGATTTCTCATCAGGTGAAACATCTTGAAGAGCAGCTTGGCATCGAGCTTTTTGTACGCACACCTCGCGCCGTCGAGATGAGCCCCGCAGGGGCTACCTATTTTCCAATCATCAGGGAAGCCTTTGACCGGATCGCTGATGGAACCCAGCAGCTCCTTAGCCCTCAGGAAGAAAATATCCTGACCGTTCAGATGTATTCGACCTTTGCGGTCCGCTGGTTGATGCCAAGACTACATACATTTCAGCAGGCCTATCCGGACATCCGCGTGAGGGTGAATTCCGCGCAAATGGATGCTGACTTTTCGGAACACGGGATCGATCTCGCTCTCATGATCGGACAACGCCGTCGTAACGGGATCCACTATGAGTATCTGTTTTCTCCAACGATGCTTGCGGTTTGCAGTCCGCGCTACAAGGAAAATTCAGAACTGGAAGGTCGCCCCTTGGACTCGCCATCTGACCTTTCAAGGCATCCCGTTCTGCAAGTTTATCCGTCTGCCAATGACTGGCCCGTGTGGCTGGAAGCTAATAAGGTGGAAGATGTCGATCCGGATGCCGGGTTGCGCTTTGACAGCTATGATCACGCTTTGAAAATGGCTTCCCGCAGCATGGGCGTTGCTCTCGCCATGCAGCCATATGTATCGGAGGATATCGAGGCGGGTCATCTGGTGGATATCTTCCCCGAACGGCGCGTGCGTACGATCGGTCACTGGTTTGTTACCTATCCAAAGGAGCGCGCGAACATCCGCAAAATCCGCCTGTTTCAGGAATGGCTGAAAGACCAGATTGCTGAAGACGAGACGCTCGCGCCCCTGATAGACCCGGCCATGGCGGCTCCTGGCGCAGGGGAGGGGTGAGCAGAATTCATCCATAAACGAAGTTTATTCGTTTGTCACAAAGTTCTGCCATCGCATAAACCGGACTGCGGACGAGTCCACCCAAGTGACTTGCCGATGGGGAGGCTCGCAAAATGTGGCACCGCGCACCGCTGACCATGGCCTTGCTAATCGGCGCCATTATATGTCTTCCGGGTTGCCTTGGTTATCATTCGCTGGATCGGTCAAACGCTGCGCCAAGCTTGGTTGCAGGTGGGGAGACGCTTGTAGGAGTAACGCTTGAGTCTGGCGTAAAGGCCTATCTGGGGGTTCCTTATGCCGCTGCCCCGATTGGCGAGTTGCGCTGGCGTCCTGCTGCGCCGCATGTCGCACGGCAGGGCCCTGTCGATGCCTCTCATTATGGAGCAGCATGCCCTCAGAGTCAGGGTAATCCCGCATGGTACCGGATGGTGGCGGAAGGCTTTGGCCATGATCCAGTCGACATACCGGATCTGACAAACATGGACGAGAATTGTCTGTATCTGAACGTTTGGGAACCAAAACGCACTGGCATAGGCAATTTGCCTGTGATGATCTGGGTGCATGGCGGCAGCAATGTAAATGGATGGGCCTATGAGCCGAATTATGTCGGCGCAGCGCTCGCGGAGCAGGGCGTTGTTGTTGTGTCGATCAACTATCGCATGGGGGCATTGGGTTTCCTGCCGATACCTTCTGATGAGACTTCAGATATCCCTCCTGGCAACTACGGCCTATCGGACATCATAGCTGCCATAAAATGGGTACGTGAAAATGCGGAGGCATTCGGAGCAGATCCAGAAAACATCACGCTCTTTGGCGAATCAGCCGGCGCCGCGAATATCTATGCGCTTCTAAAAAGTCCTCAGGCAGACGGTCTTTTCCAGCGCGCTATTCTGGAGAGCGGCGCTTTGGGGCCTTCTGACATGCCTACTTTTGACTTTGCGGAAACACACGCCAAGGAGATGTTCGCCAAGGCCGGGATAAACGACATTGCGGCTGCACGCGCTTTACCATGGCAGGATCTTGTGGACCTGTATAAGCGAACCGGGGTGGATTATTACCACGGGCCGGTTCTGGATGGGTATTGGGTGAGCGCCACCGAGCCCCTGCATGACGATGTCGATGTGATCGCAGGAAGCAATCTCAACGAGATGTTGATGTATCTTGGCGGGTCAGACGAAGAAATGCTTGCCGAAGGCCTGACAGACTATCCGGTTGAGGCTCGCGCCTCACTCCTGAAGCTTCCTCTATTTGAAAATCGGTCCGCACTGGAGATTGCCGATATCCTCTCAACAGCGTCAGAGTTTCATTGTCCTTCCAGACAGATCGCAGACATTGCGGCATCTCAGAATCAGGTAGCCTATCTCTATCGATTCACCCGCAAGCGGGTAGGGGCCGATGCGTATGGCGTCTACCATGGCGCGGAAATTCCCTATGTCTTCAATACGCACGATGACTGGTTGCCAACCAATTCCGACGATCGCGAACTAACGGCGACAATAACGGCGTACTGGACGAATTTCGCCCGCACGGGAGATCCGAACGGGCCCGGTTTGCCGGAATGGCCGCTTCATGTGCTGAACCAGAATGTCGTCCAGGAGCTCGGTGACCGTGTGGGCGCAACAGATGATTTCATGGCGCCGCTTTGCAATGCGCTGAACGGGAGCGATTGATGACTGGTAAGCCTATCGACAAGACCGTCTTCGCGCTGGCGGTTGCTACGGCCCTGCTTGTGTCAATTCCCTTGATCCTGTTCAGCGCGTCCATCGGCCCTGGAATTGTGACGATCTATGACTGGACGGCGCTTAATCTCGGGATCATTTATCAGTGGGCAGCCATTGGTGCGATGGCTGTCGCCGCTTATCTGGCCTTCGGCCCTTATGGCCGCATCAAGCTAGGCGCGAAGGATGACGTTCCCGATTTTTCGACACTCAGCTGGGTCGCCATGCTTTTCTCGGCAGGTGTGGGAGGCGGGCTTCTTTACTGGGCCGGTATCGAATGGACCTATTATTATGAGGCGCCGCCCTTTGGCGTAGAGCCACGGTCAACAGAGGCCATTCGATGGGCGACAAGCTATGGTCTATTTCACTGGGGCATCAGCGCCTGGTGCATTTACGGACTTCCTTCGGTGGCGCTGGCCTATGCCTTCTATAATAAAGGCGTACCCTATCTGCGCTTCAGCGCGGCGATATTGGGAGACAAATGCACGACCTCGCCATGGGGAAAGCCGCTCGATCTCATCTTCATGATCGGCCTGATCGGCGGGGCAGGGACATCGCTCGCCCTCACCGTGCCTGTCATTTCGGCCGGCATGGCAGAACTACTGGGAATCGCGCGCTCAACGGTCATGGATCTGATCGTGATTGCGGTTTGTGTCGGGCTTTTCGGTGTGTCCGTTTATCTTGGTCTGGAGAAGGGGATCAAGCGTCTCTCCGATACCAATTTGTGGCTGGCTTTGCTCTTCCTGGCCTTCATCCTGGTCGTGGGGCCCACCGGGTTCATCCTGACGATGGGGACAGAAAGCCTCGGGCACATGATATCCAACATGTTCAGCATGATCACTTATACCGACCCTGTCGATAAGACGGGGTTCGTTCAGGACTGGACGGTTTTTTACTGGGCCTGGTGGATCGCGTTTGCACCCTTTGTCGGAATTTTCGTGACGCGGATCTCGAAGGGGCGGACCATTCGACAGGTACTGCTCGGCATGTCCTTGTTGGGAAGCCTCGGCGTGTGGACCTTCTATATTATCTTCGGAAACTATGCGCTCCACCTGGAGCTCACGGGCGCGCTTCCCGTCGTCGATATGGTCCACGACGATGCGCCTGCTGCTATCGCCGCGATTATCGCCCATCTTCCACTCGGCAAAGTGGCCCTGGCAATTTTCGTGGCTGTGACGACTGTCTTTGTGGCTACGACCTACGATTCTGCCAGCTACACCCTCGCCTCTGCCGCAACGCAGGCTTTACACGCCGGAGAAGATCCGGCTCGGTGGCACCGCCTATTCTGGGCCGGTGTGCTAGGTTTGCTGCCTGTTGGGCTCATGTTTATCGGGGGATTGAAGGTAGTTCAGTCAGCCGTGCTCCTTGCGGGCCTGCCGATTGCGATAGCCGGCGTGTTCATGGTGCGCTCATTACTTGGCTGGTTGAAGGAAGATGCTGCGCACCTTGTCGTGAGCGCAACATCAGAAGAGGCTTCTTAGGCAGCGACCTAGGAATACATCAGACTGTGTCGCCTTCAGGCAGGTCCGGTACGATATTTTTCATCTCCCGCCATTCATCTCTCATCCCGATATAGAGGCTGAGGCAGCATGCAAGCAAGATGACAGTGAAGGGTAGCGCGGCCGTTATCGTGCCAGCCTGCAGGGATCTCAGTACGTCTGTTCCACCGCCATACAGCAGGGCGGACGCCGTCACCCCCAGCATGCAGGCCCAGAACACACGTTGGGCAACGGGCGCATCCGTCTTGCCGCCGCTTGTGATCGTGTCGACGACCAGTGCGCCGGAGTCTGCCGACGTGACTATAAAGACGATCAGCAGGAGAATTGCGACGCCCGATGTCACTTCCGGAAAGGGCATGTCATGCAACATTTCAAACAATGTGATTGAAGCGCTTGTCATGTCGCCTGCCAGTTCACCGATGCCGGACTTGTGCTGGGCGATAGCCGTCTCGCCGAAGGCTGAGAACCAGATGACGCAGATCGTGAAGGGCGCAAGCAGTACGACCGAGAAATACTCGCGCACAGTACGACCGCGGGAGATGCGCGCAATGAACATGCCCACAAATGGCGACCAGGATATCCACCATGCCCAGTAGAAGATGGTCCAGTCATGGAACCAGACAATGTCTTCGCGCCCGACCCAGGTGGTAAGGGCAGGTGTATCGAGAATATAGTCCAGGAAGTTGGTGCCGATCCCGGTAAATATTACCACCGTGGGGCCAGCAATTATGACGAACATGAGTAGGGCGAATGCCACGCCCATGTTGATATTGCTGAGCAGTTTTACACCGCCGTCTAGACCGCGAAGAACCGATAAAACAGCAAGTCCTGTCATGGCCAGGATGAGAAGGATCTGGATCAAACGGGTTGGCTCAAATCCAAACAGGTAGGAGAGACCGCTGGTCGCCTGTGTCGCGCCGATGCCGATCGTGGTCGCAAGCCCAAAGACTGTCGACACGACTGCGAAGAGGTCAATGATATGGCCGGGCCATCCCCATATGCGCTCACCAAGTATGGGGTAAAAGGCCGATCTAATGCTCAGCGGCAGTCCTTTGTTATGCGCGAAGAAGCCGAGGGACAGTCCGACAATGGCATAGATGGCCCAAGGCGCGATGCCCCAGTGAAAGATCGTTGCGCTAAAAGCGAGTCGCTCGGCCGCCGGCGTTCCGGCTTCGGCGCTCAGCGGCGTTCCGGCCCAATCCGTGTAATAGGCCAGCGGCTCGGCTGCGCCATAGAACATGAAGCCGATCCCGACGCCTGCAGCGAACAGCATGGCGATCCATGAGTGGATTTTGAAATCGGGTACGGCTGAGGGGCCGCCCAGACGGATGCGTCCGAGCGGGCTGATAGCCAATGAGAGCGAGAACAAAAGGACGATGACCGGCGTGATGGCAAACAACCAATCAGCGCTCTGCAAAGTCCACGTTTTGGCGTTAGCCATAGCCAGGCTCGACGCCTCAGGAAAGATCAGCGAGACCGCCGAAAACAGGATGACCAGTGCCGCGCTTGTGAAAAAGACGGGGTTATGAACATCCAGCCCCATGACCTCCACATTATCCTGACCAATCTCATAGTCAGTTTCGTATGGGTTGCTTGCGATAAGATCGGATTCGTCGTTCGGCGGTGCTGGGGGGATTGCGGTCATGCTCGCCTATTGCAGATTTCGTGTCGATAATCAAAATATTGATATAGGTCTGATGCATTGGTCCGCATAATAACACAGAAATACTCTAATAAATGAGGACTCTGGGTCACACTATCTGGGTTCCTTGGGGAAAAATCGACCAATAACCTTTCTCCTATCAAAATAAAACGTTAGCCGGACAACTGACGAGCAACCGCGATTCGTTGAGCCGTGCCCTAAGCGCAAGCGCCGACCGGTTGGAACCGACTAAAGGGGAAAAGTATGAAGACACTTATGTATAGCGCATCGCTTGTCGCGATTGCGAGCCTTTCAACACCAATTGCTGTGGCGCAGGACGGCGCTGCAGCCGCCAAACCTCAAACCAAAACGAGGCGCCTGAAGGCAGTCACAGTTACCGCAACGAAACGGACGGAAAGCGCGCAGTCGATCCCCGTCACCGTGACAGCCCTCGGTCAGACCGAGCTTGATGATCTGGGCGTCAAAAATTTCACCGACTATCTCGTGCAGTTGCCCGGCGTAACCGCTGGCGGATCAGGCCCAGGTCAAAGCACGATCTATATTCGCGGGATCGCCTCGACGACGCCAAACCTAACGACGGCAGGCGTGGCAGGGCTCGCGCCAAACGTTGCGCTCTATCTTGACGAGCAGCCGGTTTCGCAACCTGGTCGGAATCTCGATGTATATGCGGCCGACCTTGAGCGCGTAGAAGTCCTGTCAGGACCACAAGGTACACTGTTCGGCGCCAGTTCTCAGGCGGGCACAGTTCGCCTCATTACGAACAAACCGAAACTAGGACGTTTCGAAGCCAAGGTGAAGGCATCAACGTCGTTCACTGATGGCGGAGAGATGAGCAACAGTGTTGAGGCCGTCATCAACTTGCCAGTCACTGACAAGTTCGCGCTCCGCGGTGTTGTTTATACCGATAATCAGGGCGGCTATATCGACAATGTCGGTGGAACGCTCGACATCACCGATTCAGCGCGTTTCCGCCCTGCGGGCACAGTGCGTGCGAACGGCACGGTTGTTCAGCCGAACCGCGCGGGCTTCCAGGCAGGAGCAGATCTGTCTGGCGTCAACATCATCTCCGCCAACAATGCCTCAATTGCAGAGAACGATATCAACGACACAAGTTATCAGGGATTCCGCCTGAGCGGCTTGTATGAGTTTGATGCTGACTGGCGCCTCAGCGTGTCGCATTCCCAGCAGAGCCTTGATTCGGATGGCGTATTCTTCGCTGATCCCGAACTCGACGACTACGATGTTGTGCGGTTTACCGATGACACAATCGAGGACAGCTATCACAATACTGCCTGGACGCTGGAGGGCAGGATCGGCGCGCTTGAGGCGCTCTACACCGGTGCCTATACAGAGCGGACAACGGACCAAACTGTCGACTATTCCGACTATCTCTTCGTCGCTCAGTATCTGCCCTATTATATCTGCGATTATAATGTGAGCTATCCGGCTGGTGGCGCTGCACCTGCGGGCAATTGCTATGCACCGAACCTGTTCGTGAAATCGAGCACTGAAACGGAAATCCAGACTCACGAGCTGCGGTTCAACACGCCTGATGAGTATCGTATCCGGGCCACGTTCGGCGGCTTCTATAGCGACCTTGAGCTGCGTGAGCTCAACGACTTCACCTATCCTGGCTCGACAAGCGTCGCCTATTCGGATGGGTCGATCGGCTTCGCGCCGAACTATCCACTAACCAATACGGATGTGACCGGCGTGATCGGCAATGCGTCACCTGGTTATTACAGCCAGCCGGGCCCTTTCCCGGCCGGTGTAATATTCCGAAATGATGTCAAACGCACCGATAAGCAGATGGGGATTTTCGGCGAAGCCACCTTCGACATCTCCGATCAATTCGCCCTGACGCTCGGCGCCCGCTGGTACGATATTGAAGTTGACCTTGAAGGCAGCGCGAACTCATCGTTCTATAACTTCTACCAAGACTCGGACTTGCAGCTGGCGGGTACGAACATCTCGGCCCAGTTCGCACCAAACAACGCCGTAGGTGCACCTGACAAAGCGGCCACCGACGGGTTTATCTACAAGGTTACAGGCAACTGGACGCCAACTGACGATCTCTTGTTCTTTGCTACTTATTCGGAAGGCTTCCGGCCGGGTCTGCTAAACCGTCCCGGCGGTGCGTCTGGCCCGAATGGCTTCTCGGTTCCATATGCTCTCGATACTGATGAAGTAAAGAATTACGAAATCGGCTGGAAAACCGAACTGTTCGACAATTCGCTTCGGCTGAACGGCTCAGCCTTCTTCGTGAAGATCGATAACCTGCAGACAACGATTTTCGATCCATCCATCGTCAACCTGTTCTTCTCCGACAACGCGGCAAACGCGGAAATCAAGGGCCTCGAAGGCGAGTTCACGTGGGCTCCCGCCTCTGTCGATGGTTTGACACTGGCTGGTGCATTCTCGTTGCTAGACTCTGAAGTTACTGAAGTCCTGACGCCGACCAATGACGTTCTGCTGGGGTCTGAGCTGGCCTATGCACCAGCCTACCAGGGCAACATCCGCGCTCGCTATGAGTGGGATCTCGAGCGGCGGATAGCTGGATCGTCCCTGCGCGCCCACTTCATGCCCCAGCTTGTCTTCTCCGATAGCGCCGTCAGCGATATCATTGAGATCAACAAGGCCGAGATCGATGGCTGGGTGACACTCGGCGCGACGCTTGGCGTGACGGCTGACAAATGGACGGCAGAACTGTTCGGTAGCAACCTTACAAACGAGTATGCCGAACTATCCAACAATTTCGTCTTCGATCGCGAGCGCGTTACACCAATACGCCCGCGCACAGTAGGCGTGCGGGTCTCGTTCTCTTACTAGAGCGTGGCATCAATCTATTGATATTGCAGCGCCCTGACAGGATCAGGGCGCTGCATTTCGTTCAGACGAGGGTATAACGGCTTACATGACAGATGCCGAACGTTCCGAAACGACGCTGAAAGATGCGCAAAAGGCCATGCAGGCCGGGGATTTCGCGAGCGCCGCAGCTATGGCGCAGGCTATCCTTGACCGCCAGCCAAATGACCAGGATGCACTTTACATCGCAGCTGTCTGCGCCCGGTATGAGGGCCGTCATGGTGATGCAGCGGATCGACTGGCGGAGCTGAAGACGGCCGCTCCAGACTTCGGCCGCGCCTTCCAGGAAGAGGGGCACCTGAAACGCAAGCTTGGTGATAAGTCTGGCGCCCTCCGTGCCTATGAACTGGCGACCCGCTTTAACCCGGCTCTCTTAGCCAGCTGGAACGCTCAGGCGGACCTGAATGCGGCGTTCGGAAATGAGGAAGCGGCCGCCAGTGCTCGCGATCAGGCGGAACGCTTGAAGGCACTTCCGCGCGAACTGTTGGCTGTCACAAACTATGTCCATGAGGGGCGGATTTTTCGTGCCGAGGAGATTGCCCGCGCCTTTCTACAGCGTAACCCGACACATGTGGAAGGCATGCGCCTGCTGGCAGATATCGGCACGCGCCTTGGTGTACATGAAGATGCCGATTTCTTGCTGGAAAGCGCCATAGAACTCGAACCAGACAACATTCAACTGCGACTCGATTTCATTAAGGTGCTGAGGAAACGGCAGAAGTTTAGTGAGGCTCTGGATCAGGCGCGCGCCTTGGTTGAGCGTGAGCCCGGCAACCCACTTTTTCAGTCCTATTTTGCAATTGAGAGTATGCAGGCTGGGGATTTTGACATTGCCCTTGCGTATTTTGACAAGGTCCTTGAAACGCTACCGGGCGACTCGGCCACGCTCGTGTCACGCGGGCATGCGCTGAAAACCTATGGTCGAACCGAAGAGGCTGTCTTGTCTTATCAGGCGGCAACGCGCTCTACGCCGGGACAGGGAGACGCCTGGTACGGGCTAGCCAATCTCAAGACCTACCGATTTACTGATCAGGAACTTTCCGCCCTGAAGGCGCAATCGATCGATCCCGATCTCGATCGCATGGCCCGCATTCATGTCGCCTTTGCGCTTGGCAAAGCATACGAGGACCGCAGCGCACATGATAAGGCATTTGAGGCATACGAACTCGGAAACCGGCTGAAGCATCAGACCGTGCGCTATTCGACAGACCAGATGCATGCCGAGTTCAATGCCCAGAAGACAGTATGCACGTCTGAGCTTTTTGCGGCGAAGGCCGGCAAGGGCTTTGATGCGCCTGATCCGATATTTATCGTTGGACTGCCGCGGGCTGGCTCAACCTTGATAGAGCAAATCCTCGCCTCGCATCCTGATGTCGATGGTACGCTGGAACTGCCAAATATCCTTTCCATGGCCCATAAGCTGCGTGGTCGCAAACAGCTGACGGATCGGGAGCGCTACCCGCGCATCCTTTCCGAGATGTCAGCTGAGCAGCTCGCCTCACTTGGAAAAGATTATATCGAAAGCACCCGTATTCATCGGGAAGGGGCACTATTTTTTACAGACAAGATGCCGAACAATTTCAGGCATATTGGCCTGATCCACGTCATATTGCCCAATGCCAAAATCATTGATGCACGGCGCAATCCAATGGACTGCTGCTGGTCAGGCTTCAAGCAATTGTTCGCTGAAGGTCAGGAATTCACTTATAGCCTCGACGATATTGGCAACTACTATCGCGGCTATGTCGATTTAATGGACCATTGGAACTCTGTTCTGCCCGACGGACGTATTCTCAAGGTCCAGCATGAGGACGTGCTTGATGATCTTGAGGGCCAGGTGCGGCGACTGCTTGATTATTGCGGTCTGCCATTTGATGAACGCTGTGTGGAATTCCATAATACCGAACGCGCGGTGCGTACGGCGAGCTCAGAACAGGTTCGCCAGCCAATCAACAAGACCGGGCTTGAACAATGGCGCCCATATGAGGCACACATGGGGCCTCTGAAAGCTGCGCTAGGGCCCGACCTTACGCCTGACTAAGGTCAACCACATTGAGCCTGCGTTCCGAAGTTGCCCTGATAGCCCTGCGTAAGATCCAGCGCGTGACGGAGATGGCTTCCAAACGGCTAGCAATGACTGCGGGGATTACGCCATCACAGTTGAGCGTTTTGCGTTTATTGTCGGAATCTGGCGAGGTCTCCGCTGGAAGGCTCGCCGAAGCAACCCAACTCAAACATGCCACAATCACCAGCCTCGTGGATAAGCTGGAAGCACGTGGCTTTATCTCGCGTAGACGCTGCGATGAAGATCGGCGCCGCGTCTGGCTAAGGCTTCTGCCGGCAGGCCAAATGGCGCTTCAAACATCGCCCGATCCGCTACACGAAACGTTTACATGCAACTTCAATCAGCTTCCGGACTGGCAACAGTCAATGCTGATTTCTGCATTGGAGACCGTAACGTCTCTATTGAACGCAGAGAATCTGGATGCGGCTCCAGTCCTGGACATTGGTGACCTAGACCAGACCCCTGACTGAACTCCACTTCAATCTGCGAAGGGACTTCCGAATTAAACTGATCTTTCATTCGGAAAATCACCGGGAAGGATCTTTCCCGAGGATGAAGCTTATTCCTGATGACTTGGCGATGGCATGATGGATAAATGCGCCAGTAACTGCTCAATAAGGCAGACCCTATTCCTGTCAGATGTCATTGGATGCCACATGTACGGCTACCGCAGCGTATATGACGGGTTCATATCGACAGGACGATCATACTTTCGATTGTTACAATGTTCTGTGCGATTTATCTGGCGGAGGAGGAGGGATTCGAACCCCCGGAGCCCGCGAAGGCTCAACGGTTTTCAAGACCGCCGCATTCAACCACTCTGCCACTCCTCCGGCGACGCGTGTTTGGAATATCGGCAGGGGCTTTGCAAGTCCTGATATGCGCGCCGAACCACTGGCTTGGCGCGAAAAGCATTAACGACATATTGCCCAGTCTGACGAAACCGACATTCCCGGTTCATCGGGCATCCACCTCGATCTGCTAACCATAATTCCTGAACGCGGCAGAACAGCCGCTTAGAAATGGCAAAATAGCCCATTTCGTGACCGCAGAACGAGGTAGACTTAACGCAATGCGTTTCCAAATACAGGTTCACGCCACAAAACTCACAAACGCGCTGATCGCCAGCGCTGTCGCACTCGCAGTTGCTTCTCCAGCCTACGCCGGCAGGAACAACCCAGCACCTATCGTGTACGCGGGCCAGGCGCCGCAGTCTGGACAGGAAGCCCGCATACCTGCACCGCGCCAAGCTCGCATTACTGCGCCAGCGCCCGGAGAAGAAGGGAAGCGTATCGCATTCCGCTATCCCGGATCGTCGGTCGCGGCTGCACCAGCGCCTGCCGCACGCAACTATGCGAGCCTTGATACGCCGCAGATGTCCCAGGCAGATGAAATCACTGAGGCTTCTGTAACACCGGATGCGTTTGATGCGTCCGCAACGGCTGACCGGATCGCAGCGACCCGCCAAATTCCTGTTGTTGCGTCGGAGCCGCTGGAATCGCTTACATCTGTGCCCGCCGTTGCTGCAGGGCAGGGGAGTGTGACCCCCGCCCCCATTAGTCTAACTCCTGCCGCCGTTTATTCTGCTGTGCCAACATCAACACCAGTCTTCGACGAAACGGGTGTTGGCGTTGTGTATGGTGACGAATTCGTCGGCCTGCCTACCGCAAATGGTGAAGTCTTTGCGCAGGAAGGCATGACAGCAGCGCATCCGACGCTGCCGTTGCCGAGCTTAGTGCAGGTAATCAATGTCGATACGCAGAAAGCTGTTGTTGTTCGCGTGAACGATCGCGGGCCATTTGAAGACGGCGCCATGCTTCAGCTGTCAAAACACGCCGCAAACGCATTGGCGTTCGGACCGGATGACCGGGCAAATGTGCGTGTGCGCTATCTTGGACCTGCGCCGGTTTCGGGTGGCACAATTGCAGCACATCAAGACAAATCTCCGGATGATCTCGTCTTTACGAGCTATCAGCCAACGCAATCAGCCAGCGCACAGATCATGTACGCTTCTGCGCCACAGCGCGCCCAGACCGTGAGCGCTACAGCGGGGCAGGGCAACTATTTCGTGCAAGTCGGCGCGTTTTCGGACATTGGAAATGCTCAGGATTTCGAGGCAAGCCTTGGCGGTTTAAATCCGGTCGTGATTATACCGGCACGTGTCAACGGCTCAGACTTTTTCCGAGTACGCGTGGGTCCGTTTGCGACGACGGATTCGGCCGCTCGGGCGCGTGATGATTTGGCCGCCAACGGCATCGCCAATGGCCGGATTGTCGAAGGCAACTAGTACCGGCTACAGAACGCCCCATTGACGCTGACCACAAACCGGCCCTTTTTCCCGAGTACACGGGAAAAAGGGCCGAATGTCGTTTGGCCCTCTGATTTTGCAATGGAGGCCCTCGCCCAATGAAGCGCCGATCACCTATTCTTGCCGCGATGTGCGCCCTCGCCCTACTGGTTGCTCCGGCGAACGCGCAAATCATCGATACACCTGCCACGCATGCCGTCATTCTGGATAATGCCACCGGCGAAGTTCTCTTCTCCAAGGACGGTGCGGAACCGATGATCCCCGCCTCGATGACCAAGATGATGACTGCGTATCTGGTGTTCGACATGGTTAAGCGTGGCGAGTTGAAGATGACTGACCGCCTGACCGTCAGCGCTGACGCCTGGCGTCGCGGCGGGTTCCCTTCCGGTACATCGACGATGGGACTCGTACCCAAGGACACACCGACAATCGAGGAGTTGCTGCATGGCGTAATGATCATGTCCGGCAATGATGCGTGCATCGTTCTGGCTGAAGGCATCTCGGGATCCGAGGAAGCTTTCGCACGCCGCATGACGGATCTGGCGCATGAGAAAGGCCTGAAATCGGCGAACTTCCTCAATTCGACAGGTCTTGAAGCCGTCGGCCACGTCATTTCAGCGGAAGACCTGGCGCATCTGGCCAAGATGACGGTCGATGATTTCCCCGAATATTATAAATGGTACAACCTGCCCTCATATAGCTGGCGCGAATACACCCAGCCGAACCGCAACCCCTTGCTCGGCATTGAAGGCGCGGACGGCGTGAAGACTGGGCACCTCGAGGCATCCGGTTATGGCCTCACGGGCTCAGCCGAGCGCGACGGTGTGCGGCGCACGATCGTGATCAACGGCATGGAGTCCATGGCCGCACGCGCTTCCGAGGGTGAGCGCATGTTGCGTCTGGCTTTCCAGAGCTTCGAACTGAAGACGATTGCGCCGGAAAACGTGTCGCTTCCGGAACAAACGGTCTGGTTGGGCCAGCAAGGCCAAGTGCCAGTATCGCTGGCCGAGCCCATGCTGATCGCCGGTCACAAGGCGGCGTTTGAAAATGCCAAGACCGAGATTGTGCTCGACAAAGCCCTGGAGGCACCTGTGAAAAAGGGTGACCGCGTGGGCCGGCTGGTCGTAACGCTGGACGGCCGCGCGCCGGTTGAGTCCCCCATTATCGCCGAGGCTGATGTTAATAAGATTGGCTTCTTCGGGAAAGCCATCGCTGGCCTGAGCGCGCTAATCTCAGGCAATGGTAGCTGACACGTTGAGCGGGCGCTTTATCACTCTTGAGGGTGGCGAAGGCGTTGGTAAATCCACGCTGCAGATGGCGCTCGCAAACCGTTTGCGCGCTATAGGAATTGAAGTTGTCACAACGCGTGAGCCTGGCGGCACGCCGCTGGCGGAACGCATTCGCGAGCTTGCCCTGCGTCCGCCTGAGGACGAGGCTTGGTCACCCATGGCTGAAGCCCTGCTGATGAATGCTGCCCGCAGTGACCATCTCGACAAGCTCATCCGCCCGGCGCTGGCGAAGGGGCAATGGGTAATTTCGGACCGGTTCTCGGATTCCACGCGTGTCTACCAGAGCGTCAAAGGCGGCGTATCCCAGGCAATACTGTTGCAAATCGAAACCTCTGTCATCGCGGATACACGACCGAGCCTCACGCTTGTCCTTGATGCGCCAAAAACTGCGACGGATGCGCGGCGTACCAGTCGCGGGGCGGCCACGGATGCATTTGAATCCCGGCCGGACACTTTCCATGAGGCTGTCCGCAGCGCTTTCCAGGCCCTTGTACAAACGCATCCTGACCGGTGCCGCCTCATCGATGCCGGACAGACAGCCGAGCAGGTTGCAGAGGCCGCGTGGCAGGAAGTTGAATCCCTGTTGTCGGCGCAGCGTGCGAGCGCGCCATGAGTGCGGCGTTGCCCCTTATTGGCCACAGGGACGCCGAAGCCGCGTTTATCTCAGCAAATGAAAGCGGGAAGCTGCACCATGCATGGCTGATCGAAGGCCCCGCAGGGATAGGCAAGGCACGGCTCGCCATGCGGTTGGCTGCATATATGCTGGGCGCACGTGGGCCCGCAAACAGCCCGCTCGATGCGCCACAGGATGATCCAGTGATGCAGGCCTACCTAGCAGGCGGCCATCCGGACCAGCGTACTGTCCAGATCGAACTCAATGACAAGGGCAAGCCCCGGCAGGATATCACTGTCGACCAGATTCGCGACCTAAACCATTTCTTCACGCTGCGGCCTGCCATGGGTGGTTGGCGCGTGGGTATCATTGACGCACTAGACGAGCTGAACCGTAATGGTGCCAACGCCCTGCTGAAGACGCTGGAAGAGCCACCGGGCTCCAGCATCATGTTCCTGATCAATCACGGCTCGAAATCCATTCTCCCGACCATTCGCTCTCGTTGCCGCACATTGCGCCTCAAGCGCTTGTCGGACGAAGACACAGCCGCTGTGCTGAAGTCTGTTGATGCGCCGAAGGAGTCCTTAGGCCTCGCTCGCGGGCGCCCAGGTCTGGGCATTCGTTTGTCCAGCCAGGCTGGCCTGCAGGCAGCCAATGCTGCGCGGGCCATGCTGCGCGGGATGCCGAAACCCAATGACGCGCTGCTGACAGCTGCGCTCCAGGTAGCAAATGTCGACGCAGTGGCCATGGAGGCATTCAACTCCGAAGTCTTGGGGTGGCTGGCGGACAAGGCCGATAATAATCCGGCCGCAGCTGACGCGTGGCTCAGAACATCGCGGCTACTCGGTGAGGCGGATGAACTCAACATGGAAGCGTCGCAGACGGCTGCCAAGGTGATCGCGGGCCTTTATTCCGTGGTTGGGCAAGGCTAAGGCATCTCACATGTTCGATACACATGTGAACCTGCACGGCGATGTATTCGCCGAGGACTTGGAAGAAGTGCTAGCGCGCGCCCGCGCTGCAGGTGTGAGCCGATTCCTGGCGGTCTGTGACCGCCTGGACAATTTCGAAGCAGTCCATTCCATCGCATCGACGAATGACGACATCTGGTGCTCGGTAGGTGTCCATCCGCACCACTCCAAGGACTTTCCCGATCTCTCAGTCGACCAGCTGGTCGAGGCGGCAGCACGTAAGGACGTCGTAGCAATTGGCGAGACAGGTCTGGATTTTCATTACGGCTATAGCGCTGAGGATGCCCAGATCAGCAGCTTGCGCAAACACATCGAGGCGGCGCGGCGATCGGGCCTGCCGCTCATCCTGCATACGCGCGAAGCAGACGACCTGATGGGCGATATGCTTGAAGAGGAATACGCAGCGGCGGCGTTTGTGCCTTTGTTGCACTGCTACACTGGCGGCGCGCGGCTTGCGCAACGGGCGCTGGCGCTGGGCGCGTTTGTGTCTGTCTCAGGCATCCTCTCATTCAAGAGCGCGAGTGAAGTGCGAGACGTGATTGCTGACGTGCCGATGGACCGCCTGATCCTGGAGACAGACTGTCCGTATCTTGCGCCGATGCCGATGCGAGGACGCCGCAACGAGCCAGCCTATCTGGTGCATGTGGCCGAAGCGCTCGCGAAGCTCAAAGGCTTGGAAATGGACGCGGTGAAAGCCATCACTGAGGACAATGCGCGGCGTTTGTTTGCGAAAGTGGACGCATGAGCGGATTGGACTATCGGCTGACCCTGCTCGGTACGGGCTCGTCCGGCGGCGTGCCTCGCGTCGGCGGTGACTGGGGCGTGTGCGATCCGAATGAGCCCCGTAACCGGCGCTCAAGGTGTTCGGCCTTGTTGGACAGAGCGGGGGCGGATGGTGCCATGACGCGCATTCTGATTGATACCTCACCTGACCTACGCGAACAGTTGCTAGCAACCAATGTCCGCGCGCTTGATGCGCTCGTCTATACGCATGACCATGCGGACCAGACGCACGGCATTGACGATGTCAGAGCGCTTGTGAACGCGATGCGCAGGCCCATTCCGACATATATGGACGCGGTAACGCGTCAATCATTGGCCATCCGGTTTCAATATTGCTTCGAGGGCATGGGCGGGTATCCGCCCATCCTTCAAACGAAGCCGGACATCATTCCTTACCAACCATTTGTAATTAGCGGTGCTGGCGGAGATGTGACGCTGATGCCGGTCGACATGGAACACGGGCGGATCCGGTGTTGCGGCTTTCGTATCGGCGGGCTCGCTTATTGTAATGACGTAAATGAGCTGCCTGAGGCGAGCCTGGAGCATTTGAGGGGGCTGGATGTGCTGGTCGTCGACGCGCTACGCTACACGCCGCATCCATCACACGCTAATCTGGAAAAGGCACTCGGCTGGATTGCCGAGCTGAAACCTGCAAGGGCGGTGCTGACCAACATGCACGTGGATCTAGACTACAGGACGCTGAAGGGCGAGCTGCCAAGAGGCGTCGAACCAGGCTATGATGGCATGGAAATCCCGTTCTGCGCCTGACAGCCTGCACATCATTATTTCCCATAATGATGATTATGCGACTCATGGATTGAGATCGTCCATGGCTAAACGGATTGTCCATTCAGACGATTTTTACCTTGTGAAGATGCGAACAACATGCGGGCTGATTTTCGTCCGCTTGGCAAGCCGCCACCAGACCTGTGGATTAGTAAGTTGTTAAGCTTCGTGCGCAGAAGCGTACCCCTTCCCCCTTATCTGTTGAACGTCGCTGAGCGGCTCAAGCAAGCAGCACACGATCAATCGCCGCAAGCAGTGTGTCATCCAACATCGGCTTGTAGATGAGATCCTCAAAGCCGGCCTGCAGGGCTTGTCGCAGCAGATCAGGCGATTGCCAGCCTGTTATCATGATCGCTGGTGTGTCATTGCCACCGGCACGCAACGCTTGCAGTAGCGCGAAACCATCATGGTGCGACATCTTGAAGTCGATCAGGACGCAATTGAAGTCCTGCCCCTGCTCCCGGTCAAGAAAGGCAAGTCCATTGGGGAATGTCGCTACGCCATAGCCCTTTGATCGCAACAGAAGCGAAAGCGAGCGACAAACCGGCTCATTGTCATCGACAACAGCAATCCAGAACTGCGTTTCTGTCTCTGCGGAGTGCGACATGCTGTGCCTTTTGAGAGCCGACTACCCTCAAGCATGGCTCAGCATCACAGCGTCGTCTTTAAGTAAAAGCCCCTACGCTTCATGTGCCGTATCGAGGCCAATGCCTGCGGCGAAGGCGATACGTAGTACTGCCGACAGGCTTGTGGCGTCCAGCTTTTCCATGAGATTGGCGCGGTGTATCTCGACTGTCCGGGGCGAGATATCCAGCGTTTCAGCAATCATTTTATTGGTTAGCCCATCGACAAGCCCCACGAGCACATCCCGCTCGCGCGGCGTGAGCCGCGCAACGCGGCCTTTCGCTTCATCCATAAGCACATCTTGATGATTGCGCGCTTCGAGACGCTTAAACGCCCGATCAAGAGCGCTCACAAGAGATTGTTTTTCATAGGGTTTTTCGACAAAGTCTACGGCGCCAGCCTTCATTGCCCGCACAGCTACAGCAACATCCCCGTGGCCCGTAAGCACAATTACAGGAAGCGCGACACCAAGCTCGTTTAGGCGCTCCTGCACCTCGAGACCATCCATATGTGGCATCTGGACGTCGAGCAGAATGCAGCCTGGCAGAGCCTCAGTCGCTGTTTCCAGAAATGTCACGCCATCCTGATATGTTTTCACCGCGAAGCCGGCATGACGCAACATGAAGCTGGCCGAATGGCGCACGGCTTCGTCATCATCGACAAGGTGTATCAGTCGTTGGTCGCTCATGATGGATGAATAGCCGGATCAGTGCGCAGTGTGAACCGGAAACAGGTTCCTCCACTGGGAACATTCTCAGCGCTTATGGTGCCGCCGTGCGCCTCCACGATCGTCTGGCAGATGGAGAGACCCAAGCCCATGCCACCAGACTTTGATGTTGTGAACGGTTTGAACAGTGTCGCCTGAACTTCCGCATCGAGCCCCGGGCCATTATCCGTAACCGAGATACTGACATGTCCCTGTGGCGCAGGCGCGGCCTCAATGGATATCTGAGGACTAGCCGTCTTGGCGAGCGCGTCTTGCGCATTCCGGACAAGATTAATGACAACCTGCTGGACCTGAATCGGATCCGCTATGACAGGTCCAAGGCCGGGTGCCACACGCAGGAGAATCGGCACATCCGATGAGTTTGTGGACAATCTAGCGAGCGCTGCGGCGTCATTAAGCAGAGGCTCAAGGTCCACGGGCCGACCGTCGATCTCTCCACGGGACACATAGCCGCGCAGTTTCCTCACGATCTCGCCCGCGCGCACAGCCTGCTTGGCCCCCTCATCCATGGCTTCACGCAGGATTTCACGCGAATCATCACCGGGCCGATCAAGGAGATCGCGACCCGCCTCCAGATAGTTAGCAACGGCAGTCAATGGCTGGTTCAACTCGTGAGCAAGCGCCGATGCCATTGTGCCGACGGCGCTGAGGCGCGAAAAATGGACAAGTTCCGACTGCATCTCACGCATCCGCATTTCCGATTTTCGCTGTTCGGTCAGGTCTCGAACAAATGCGGTGAACAGCCAGTGCTCCCCCATTTTCGCTTCGCCAATTTTGAGATCCATGGTGAAGAGTGTGCCGTCTGCTTTCCTTGCCGTGACCACCCTACCGATCCCAATAATGCGACGCTCGCCGGTCTTCAGGTAATTTTGTATATATTGGTCGTGATTGCTTTCATCGCGTCCGGCCATCAATTCACGCACGTTACGGCCGATTATTTCCGCCGCTGAATAGCCAAATAGCGCTTCGGCCGCGCGGCTGAAAGCCACTATCTTTCCGGTCTCGTCGATCACGATCATGCCATCGGGGACCGATTCCAGAATCGAAGCCAAGTGAGATTGTAATGTCGCGAGATCAGGAGAATTCAACGGCATAGCCTTGGCACCATCAGGTGATTCGGTGCTCATCAGATTCCCTTTTCTATTCGTACAGCGCGCGGCGACACACCTAAGACGTGCAGAATGGCCCGCCTAGCGAATATGCGACTTAAGCATGGCTGGCGGCATTGCCCAGACTATTGACGCAGCAACAATCAAAGCTGCCCCCGTCAACGCAACTGGGCACCCCCAGCAGTGACCGCGCATCATTGTAGACCAAAGCGAAATTGAGCTATGGCCAGCCGCAGAGACGCCATCAGGCCCGCAGCGCACGGCGAGGAAAGCCTCCAAAGACCGTGTATGCGTCCAAAGTTTTGTCAGCCCCACCAGCAACAAAATGGTTCCAGGCAAAATGTGCGCGATCCTGAACATGGAGTCCTCCTTCTTCGAAGCTGTTTTCTAAGAAGGTGCGACAGCCCGGCCCATCCGTAACAACCCGTATACAACCTGAGCGCGGCTCCCCGCATTTTGCGACCAATTCGAAGCAGGTCTACAAAAAGGGGCAAATTCGGTGAGCACAATCACAAAGCCGCGGTCGTCAATTGCGGGCAGCATTGCCGGCGTGGCGACACTCGTTGGCATCGCATGCCTGGGATCACTACTGATCGCTGCGAATGCGATCGATCCAATGATGGAAGCGCATGCCTGGATATTCTTCTTCCTGACAGCCTTTGCCTTGATATCTATCGGTATCTGGGCTGGTGGACTGACGGGCAGAGATCCGTTCGACGAGTCTTTCTATGAAGACACGATCGTCAAGTTCGGCGTCGCAGCCGCCATGTTCTGGGGCATTGCCGGTTTTCTTGTAGGCGTGATTATCGCCCTGCAACTGACCTGGCCGAACATCTTTTACTTTCCGGACCTTGGCTGGACCAATTTCGGGCGGCTGCGCCCCTTGCACACCTCGGCCGTGATCTTTGCCTTCGGCGGCAACGTGTTGATCGCAACCAGCTTTTATGTCGTCCAGCGCACGAGCCGCACGCGGATTGCAGGCGGGCTTTGGCCCTGGTTCGTCTTCTGGGGCTACAACCTGTTCATCGTTATCGCCGGCACAGGCTATCTCATGGGCGTGACCCAGTCGAAGGAATATGCAGAGCCTGAATGGTATGCGGACCTTTGGCTGACTATCGTCTGGGTGGCTTACCTGCTCGTCTTCTTAGGCACGCTCTGGAAGCGCAAGGAGCCGCATATCTATGTGGCTAACTGGTTCTACCTGTCCTTCATCGTCACCATCGCGATGCTTCACATCGTGAACAATCTGTCGATCCCGGTGAACCTGTCTGGCTCCAAAAGCTACCAACTGTTCTCAGGCGTACAGGATGCACTAACGCAATGGTGGTATGGCCACAACGCGGTCGGCTTCTTCCTGACGACCGGCTTCCTCGCCATCATGTACTACTTCATTCCGAAGCGGGCGCAGCGGCCGGTCTACTCCTACCGTCTCTCGATCGTTCACTTCTGGTCACTGATCTTCATTTATATCTGGGCCGGTCCTCACCACCTGCACTACACGGCTCTGCCGCAATGGGCACAGACGCTGGGCATGACCTTCTCAATCATGCTCTGGATGCCGAGCTGGGGCGGCATGATCAACGGCGTCATGACGCTGTCGGGCGCTTGGGACAAACTCCGTACGGATCCCGTTGTCCGCATGATGGTAGTTTCTCTGGCCTTCTATGGCATGTCGACCTTTGAAGGTCCGCTGATGAGTGTTCGCGCTGTGAATGCGCTGTCGCACTATACAGAATGGGGCATTGCGCACGTCCACTCCGGATCACTGGGATGGGTCGGTTTCATCTCCTTCGGCGCGCTCTACTGCCTCACACAATGGCTGTGGAAACGCCCTGCCCTGTATTCGAAGTCATTGGTTGAGTGGCACTTCTGGCTCGCAACGATAGGCATCGTCTTCTACATTGTTGCCCTCTATTTCGCGGGCATCATCGAAGGCCTAATGTGGCGCGCCTATAACGAATACGGCTTCCTCGAATACAGCTTCATCGAGACCGTTGATGCCAAGCACATAAACTACATGATCCGTACCGTGGGTGGAGGCCTGTATCTGACCGGTGCCCTCATCATGGCCTATAATCTTGTGCGCACGGCGCTGGGACATGGCGAGGCGGCAGATGTCGCCGTCACCGAGCCCAACCGTACGCCAGCCCTTCAGCCAGCCGAATAGGAGCCGGACCCATGGGACTTTTCCAGAAACACCAGGCTCTTGAGCGCCACTCTCTGCTCCTGACCGTTGGTATCCTCGTCGTGGTCGCAATCGGTGGCCTCGTCGAAATCGCGCCCTTGTTTTATCTCGAGAATACGATCGAGAAAGTGCAGGGCATGCGTCCCTACACGCCGCTAGAACTCGCGGGGCGTAACATCTATATCCGGGAGGGCTGCTATACATGCCACTCCCAGATGGTGCGGCCGCTGCGGGACGAAGTCGAGCGTTATGGGCACTATTCGCTGGCGGCCGAAAGCATGTACGACCACCCCTTCCAATGGGGCTCCAAGCGAACCGGGCCGGACCTTGCCCGCGTGGGACGCAAATACTCGAACGAGTGGCACCTCGACCATATGACCAACCCGCGGTCTGTGGTGCCGGAATCCATCATGCCGCCTTACGCCTTCCTGTCGGACAATACGCTTCACTTTGATGATATCGCGGATCACTTGAAGACGCTTCGCTTCGAGGGCGTACCGTACACCGACGACATGATTAAGAATGCGAAGGCGGATCTCATCGCGCAAGTAGACCCTGATGCTGACTATGACAGCCAAGATGCACTTGTGGCCCGGTACGAAGAAGCCTCTGGCCGCAAAGGCACGATTACGATCGGCGACTTCGATGGCGACCGCACACGTATCACCGAGATGGATGCCGTGATCGCCTACCTTCAGATGACCGGTACGCTTGTCGACTTCTCGACCTATGAAGCCGACGACCTGAGTAATCGGCGCTAGGAGCAAGACATGTACGAGACACTTTCCCATTTCGCTCAAACTTGGGGTCTTGCCCTGTTTGTCGCGATGTTTGCCGTCGCGCTCGTCTATGCGCTCTGGCCAAACAACAAATCGAAATTCCGTGAAGCAGCCTACCTGGCGCTCGAAGACAAGGAACCCGGCGATGAGTGACGAAAAGACAGAATTTGATCCGCACAGCGGCGTTGAGACTACGGGCCACTCGTGGGACGGAATAAAGGAGCTCAACAATCCGCTTCCGCGCTGGTGGCTAATCGTCTGGTATGCGACCATTTTCTGGGCCGTCGTATACATGATCCTGATGCCGGCATGGCCTGCCCTGCCAGGTCTAGGCGGGACGAACACGCCGGGCCTGCTTGGAAAGTCAGACCGCGCTGAAGTGACAAAAGAAGTGTCGGCCATGCGCACGGAGCGCGGTGTGGCGTCTCAGAAGCTAATGAGTGCTTCACTGGTGGAGATTCAGAATGATCTGAACCTGCAACAGTTCGCGATGGCGATGGGCGAGAGCGCATTTGGCGATAATTGCGCGACCTGCCACGGCGCGGGTGGTCGGGGAGCAAAGGGCTATCCCATGCTCGCGGACGATGTGTGGCTGTGGGACGGGACACTCGACGGGATCGAGCAAACCATACGTCACGGTATTAGGCACGATTCAGATGATCTGACACGCATGTCTGCGATGCCTGCATTCGGCCGCGATAATTTGCTGACCTCCGCCCAGATCGACGATCTTGTTCAGCATGTGCTTAGCTTCTCCGGTCGCCAGACAGACCCGACTGCTGCCGCCCGTGGGGCGACGATATTTGCATCGCAATGCGTGTCTTGCCACGGCGCAGATGCCAAAGGTAGCAGACTGGTTGGTGCGCCAAACCTGACCGATGCAGACTGGCTGTTCGGAGGTGAGCCCGCTGACATTCGCGCGACGATCACGAATGCCCGAAATGCGCATATGCCCGCCTGGCAAGGCCGGCTTGATGATCCCACGATCAAGGCGTTGGCTGTGTATGTGCACTCGCTCGGCGGGGGTGAATAGGTTTCATCATGAACCTGATCTCGAATACATCCAAACCAGTAAACAAGGGACAGCCAGCGCCTTCGCTTTATGAGGGGCGCAAGCAGATCTATCCGAAACTTGCGCACGGCAAGTTTCGGATGGTGAAGTGGATCGTTATGGCTTGTACGCTTGGTGTTTACTATACGCTGCCATGGATACGCTGGCATCGCGGCGAGGGTATTCCGGATCAAGCGGTCCTCGCGGACTTTGCAGGTGAAAAATTCTATTTTTTCTTTATCGAAATATGGCCGCAGGAGATCTACTATCTCGCCGGTCTACTCATCCTTGCAGCGCTCGGCCTCTTCCTGGTCACCTCGCTGATCGGCCGGGCGTGGTGTGGCTATACCTGCCCGCAGACTGTGTGGACCGATCTCTATATATGGGTGGAGCGCGCATTCGAGGGGGATAGGGCTGCGCGGATGCGGCTGGACAAGGCTCCATGGTCTCTCAACAAGGCGACCCGAAAGATCGGCAAGCATCTTGTCTGGCTTTTGATCGCCTTCCTGACAGGCGGTGCATTGATTCTTTACTGGCATGATGCACCGACGATTGCGCGTACCTTCTTCAAGGGCGAGGCGCCACTAACTGCATATTTCTTTGCTGGCATCCTGACATTCACCACCTATTTCCTGGCTGGCTGGATGCGGGAGCAGGTTTGCACCTATATGTGCCCGTGGCCACGCATTCAGGGCGCACTCACAGATGATTACGCCCTGAATGTGACTTACCGATATGACCGCGGCGAACCGCGCGGTGCCCTGCATAAGGGTCAGGGGTTTGATGACCGCGGTGACTGCATCGATTGCAAGCAATGCGTACAGGTCTGCCCGATGGGTATCGACATTCGTGATGGGGCGCAGCTTGAGTGCATCCATTGCGCCCTCTGTATTGATGCGTGCGACGACATCATGAAACGGGTCGACCGCCCGACCGGTCTCATCGCGTATGATACCGATCTTGCGGTCGCGACGCGTGCGGCTGGTGGCAAGTCCACCTACAAGCTGCTTAGGGCACGCACCATTCTCTATGCAGTACTGATGATCGCAATTAGCGGACTGATCATTGTTGGGCTGACCGAAAAGCCGACTTTCCAAGTGAGTGTCCTGAAGGATCGCTCGCCTCCCTTCGTGCAATTGGCAGATGGAAGTGTGCGTAATGGGTACACGCTTAAACTCGTGAACAAGGCTACGACCGCACGTAATACTGAGATTTCGATATCAGGTTTGGACGGCGCTCAACTCCAGATCATTGGTCTGGCAAAACCCGAAACCGATTCGGAAGTTCAGTTGCCTCTGGAGCAATACGGCGTAGACCGGTTCCGCATGCTGGTCACCGCCCCACCGGCTGAGCGCCCCCATCGCACATCTCTGCTCATTACAGTCCGGGATCCAGAAACGGGCGAAACGCATACAAGCACCGCTGCCTTTGTCACCACAGGAGCAAAATGATGGCCACTTTTTCACCAACAATGAACAAAGCCTCGAAGGTTATGAAAGGCCACCATGTCCTGTTCTGGATGATGGGATTCTTTGGCCTGATGTTTGTCGTAAACGGCGTATTTCTTTGGGCCGCCATTACCTCATTTCCAGGAGAGGACGTTCATCACTCTTACCTGCAGGGCATTCATTTTAATGACAGACTGTCTGCTCAGGCGTATCAGGAAAAAAAGGGTTGGCGAAGCGAAGTGGGCCTTACGGCAACCGATGATGGCGATGTGCTGATCTGCCGTATTCTGGGGCCTGACGGCAGCGCCTTGGCCGCCGGTCCGGTAAAAGCCGAAATGCGACGCGCCGCGACGCAGAACAGCGACATAGTGCTCACACTGGCCCCAGTTGGTGGAGGTGAGTATCAAGCTTCCCTTCCATTGCTCGCGGAGGGTGCATGGCACGTCATCATCGATACCAACATACATGATGGCGATACGGAAGTTCCTTTCCAAGCAGTCAAGAAGATCATTCTGAAATGAGCCTTTTGGATACTAATATGGTTGCAGGATGCCCTAGCGGACTGGCGCCATCTGAAGCTCCGAGCCTGTCTGATCCATCGGCTTTTGTCCGTCGCGTTGACGGGCAAAACCGATTGAGCCTCACTGTCCGTGGTGCAAAGTGCGGAGCCTGCATCAACCGGATAGAAAGTGCGGTCAAAACCCTACCGGGCATGGAAAGTGCCCGTCTCAACCTCTCTAACGGAGATCTTGAAGTCGGATGGCGTGGAAGCCTAAAGGCGCCCACAATAGTCGCCGCAGTGGCCGAGCTTGGCTACGGAGTTTCCCCGCGCGATCAGGATCAAGGCGCCTCCGATGAGCAGCGCGAAGAGCGCATGCTGCTGATTGCGCTCGGTGTTGCAGGCTTTGCTATGGCCAACATTATGCTCCTGTCAGTCTCCATTTGGGCCGGCGCGGGAGAAATGGGTGAAACAACCCGGACGATGCTGCACGGCATCTCGGGCGTCATTGCCTTGCCAGCCATCATTTTCTCAGGGCGAGTCTTCTTTCGATCCGCCTGGAATGTGCTGAAGCGCGGCCATGCCAACATGGATGTTCCCATCTCCCTGGCACTCATCATCGCATTCTGCGTGAGTGTCTCGGAGACCCTGCGAGGAGGTGAGCAAGCCTACTTCGACGCGTCAGTCATGCTGTTGTTCTTCCTGCTTATCGGCAGGTTCCTCGACGCAAGGGTGCGCCGTAAGGCCCACGCCTCAGCGCGCGATCTCGCGGCCATGGCGCATCGCACGGTAATACGGCTGGATCCGAATGGAAAAGCAAGCTCCGTTCGCGCAAGCGAGATCAACCCCGGTGACCAGATACTGCTCGTACCCGGAGAGCGCGCCGTCGTGGACATGCAAATCGATCAGGGCATATCCGACATTGATGAAAGCCTCGTCACGGGTGAAAGCCTTGCGCGGAGCGCAATACCGGGAATGCGCCTTCTTGCCGGCACAGTGAACTTGTCACAGTCTCTGACTGGCACGGCGCTGGCGGCGGCGAGCGACTCCCTCCTTGCCGACATTGCCCGCATGCTTGAAGCCGGAGAGCAGCGCCGTTCGACCTATCGCCGTATCGCAGATCGGGCAGTCTCGCTCTACGTGCCATTCGTTCACACTTCAGCACTGCTCGCCTTCATCGGTTGGTTGCTTGCAGGCATGGGTGTGAATGAGGCGCTTCTAATTGGCGTCTCCACGCTCATCATTACGTGCCCCTGCGCCTTGGCACTCGCAGCACCGGTGACGCAAGTTGTTGCTGCGGGTCGGCTTTTCCGTTCCGGCACTTTCCTCAAATCCGGCGATGCGCTCGAGCGGATCGCTCAATGCGACTATATCATATTCGACAAGACCGGCACGCTGACGCTTGGAACTCCCAAATTATCGGGCGAGTTTTCGCCGGAGGTTCTTCAGGCCGCAGCGGAGCTTGCCCGTTCGAGCCGGCACCCTCTTTCGCGTGCCATCGTCGAAGCAGCCGGGGCTGGACCGGTCGCCTCGCACGTGCGCGAGTTTGCGGGGTTGGGGTTGGAAGGAATTGTTGAAGGCGCGCCCGCCCGGCTTGGCTCAGCTGAGTGGGTCAATGTGGATTCCGGGCAAGGTGATCGCAGCTCACTGTGGTTCTCACAGGCAGGCAAAGAACCCGTCCATTTTCAATTCAAAGATCACGTTCTCGACGACGCAGCTGCTACGATCAACCGCCTTCAGAAAGCCGGTTACGGAATAGAAATTTTATCAGGCGACCGTTCTGAAACGGTCGAGAATGTCGCTCAGACTTTGGGGATCGATCATTGGTCAGCCGCCGCCTCACCACGTGACAAGGTCAATCGACTGGAAGCGATTCAGTCCGAAGGTCATCAAGTCCTCATGATAGGCGATGGCCTGAATGATGCGGGCGCTCTCGCACTCGCCCATGCTTCGCTAGCCCCTGGAGGCGCAATGGATGTCAGCCAATCTGCGAGTGATGCCATCTACTCCGGAGGTCTGGCCGCCCTCCCCCGTCTCATAAGCGTGGCAAAGCAGGCGCGCTCGGTCATGATCGAGAACTTCGCATTTGCGGCAGCCTACAATTTAGTCGCAGTGCCTGTCGCCATCACCGGACACGCAACGCCACTGGTGGCAGCAGTAGCGATGTCTGCCTCCTCCATTCTTGTCTCGCTGAATGCTCTTCGCCTAAATACGATGCGGGAGACGCTCTAATGGCTGGATTGTTATTCCTTATACCAATCGCCTTGGGCATGGGGCTTATGGGGCTTGCAGCATTCCTCTGGGCAGCCCGCTCAGGGCAGTTTGACGATCCGGACGGTGCCGCGAACCGCATACTCGTGGATGAAGATCGCCCTCTGCCCGCCATTGGAGAGCGCCGTTTTGAGAAGTAACACTTCCCTGACGTGCAGCAGAACCACCTTCATTATAGCAAATTTAGAGCGCGAAGTCCGGTAGCCAGGTTGAGAGCAGAGCTTGCTTGGCACGCAAGGCGTCCGACGCCTGATCCTGCGTCCTGTGCAGAAAGCGCACCCTGTCACCTGGTCGAATCTGCCCTATTAAGTGTCTGTCAGCCCGGCAGATTTGAAGTAAGTGAGGATAGCCGCCAGTGGTCTGGGCATCCGCGAGAAGCAGAAAACCACGCCCACCTGGTGGCAATTGCAGCGCACCCGGACATATTGCCGAACTCGACCGAGTGGCACCCGGCTCTGTTTGCGGAAATGGACCTGTTAATTCAATACCCATCCGGCTGGCTCGCTGGCTGACTGTATATATTTCATTCCAGACGCCCGACGAGCCCAACGAGAAGTCTGGGCCCTCCACGGCACGTAGGGCGTAGCTGTTGCTGTAGACAAGTTGCAGGTCTTCAGGTGTGCTCTGCGTTGGCACAAGTCGAACTTGTGACATGGATATCCGGTCATTGGCCTTGAGCGCCCTGCCCTCGTGACCGCCCAGCGCTGCCGGAATATAAGTCGAGGTAGACCCCAGAAAGCGCGTTGCTTCCAGCACCGCTGCGCAGGCGAGGTAAATGCGGCACCCTTGCGCCGAAGGGGCGATCTGCAACTCATCCCCCTCGTAGGCAGTGTAGGTCGTGTGTGATTTTATAGGTTTGTCATTGAGCGTCAGAAACGCTGGTGAGCCGCTAAGCGCGAAACTAACCGGCGTGTTGAAGCCAAGCCCCGCCCCACCAAAGGTAATCTCGAAGGCTGTTGCGTCACTTGAATTTCCGACGAGACGGTTGGCGAGTGCCATGGACAGCGGATCAGCAGGTCCGCTGGCAGGGACGCCAAGATGGCGGCTGCCAATACGCTGCGCGCCCTGTAGTGTCATCTGCACACCTGATTGGAGCACGGTGATGCTCATGATGCATCCGCGTTAAAAAGCTGCACCTGCATGCCTGGCTGCAAACGGAAAGGATCCTCGGCGAACGCGTCAAACAGGGAAACATCCGTCCGGCCGATGAGAGGCCAACCTCCGGGACCGGCAAGCGCGTAAAGTCCACACTGTCCGGTGATAAGCCCTACAGAGCCTGACGGCACATGCTGGCGCGGCTGGGAGAGGCGCGGAATTTCCAATCCCTCGCTCAAACCCGACATGTAGGCGAAACCGGGAGTGAAACCGAGCATATCGACATCCAGCGGCTGTTCGATTAGTTGCCCAATCAGATCGTTCTCGGATAGGTCCAGGGTCTTTGCTATGCCCGCAAGGTCCGGGCCATTCACTCCGCCGAAATGCACAGGCAGCCTCATCTTTTGCTTGGAGTAAGCTCGGGCTGGCAAAGGCTTCGACAGGGCAGCCAACAAGCGACCGTGGGCGGACTGTGGTGTATCGGTGTGAGGATTAAACTGGACCGTGATGTCGCGCCGACCTGGCACCACTTCGACCCATTCACATGAAGCCTGCAGCTGGCGCGCACGAGCAAGGCGCTTTACCCGATCAGGCGCATAAATGCGTAATGCGTCATCGCCGCAAAGCATAATAGCCGGATGACTCATGGATTGATCGCATCGATTTCGATGCCGGCAGCATTAAGAGCATCGCGAATAGCTAGAGTACTCGCCAGTGCGCCGGGCGTGTCGCCGTGGACGCAAATTGTGTGGACCGGCAGGTCTATTGTTTCACCGGTGCGCGCGCTGACTTTACCTTTTGTCACTATTTGAACGGCCTGACGGATACGTTCTGCATCGGTTTCAAGGACTGCGCCAGTTATGGAGCGGGGTGTGAGGTCGCCGGATATTTCATAGGCGCGGTCAGCAAAGCCTTCAGACAGATAATCAAGTCCGGCGTCTGAAGCAGCTGTTTCAAGACACGACTTAGGTGGGCCAATCAGAAGTGGAATTCGGGCCTGTATGGTGACTTCAACTATTGTGCGGGCGATTCTTTCGTCACGCGCGGCTGTATTATAGAGGGCTCCATGAGGCTTGAGGTGGCTGAGGCTAGCTCCCCGTTCACGTGTTATGGCAGCCAGCGTACGCACCTGCTGGGAAAGTGTGGCCGAGAGTTCTTCGCGCGACATTATCATAGGCTTTCGGCCAAAGCCTTCTCTGTCGGGATAAGAAGGATGGGCGCCTATGAGGACACCGCGCGCGTCAGCAGCCTTCACTGTCGCTGCCATACTGGCTTGGTCGCCCGCATGGCCACCACTGGCGATGTTGCAACGACTGACGACGTCAAGGATGGCACGGTCGAGCGCCCTACCGTTACTTCCGGGCAGTTCACCAATATCGGCATTCAGGCAGATAGCCCGCTTCATGACCAAACCCCCAACGCGCGGAGAACGAGGCGCAGGCCAAGTCCAACCGTGATAAGTATAACGAGCCCGCCGAGCACATTCGCAACAGGACCGTTTACCCTGTCTCCGAGCAATGACCGACGGTTCATTGCGACAAGCAGGAAGACCGCCACGATGGGCAGTAGGATACCATTCGCGACCTGCGCGACGAGGATCAAGCTGATGGGCTTGTATCCAATCAGTGCGACCAACGTACCAATCGCAAGGATAGCCAGCGCAACAGCCTTGAAGAGTGGCCCGCTGCGCGGCTTGCGGGCAATCTCGCTAAGGGCATAGGCGGTGGCGAGCGGCGCCGTAATGGAAGACGTGAGGCCGGCAGCGAACAGCCCAATCCCGACAAGATAACGGGCGGCCTCTCCATACGTCGGCGCTATCGCACCAGCCATCGCGACCGCGCTTGATATCTGCTGACCACTGCCGAAGAGACTGGCGGCGGATGTAGTGAGGATCAGGATGGAGATGAGTCCGCCAAGGCCCACTGATACGCGCGTATCTGTCTGGGCCTCTTGCAAGGCTTTGGATGTGGCATCAGGCCAATGCTCACGAGCAGACGCAGCGTGGAGGAAGAGATTGTACGGGACGATCGTTGTGCCGATGAGGGCGATGGCAGTCAGAAGCCCCGCTTCAGGTACGCGCGGCACCAGCCCGCCAAGCATGCCAGCGATATTTGGTCTGACGAGGATAGCGCTCCCAGCAAAGGCGAGGCTCATGATGATAACGAGCATGACGAGAATCCGCTCGATCAGTTTGTAACGCCCAATAAGCAGGACAAGCGCAGCGATGGATGCGAGTAGAAGGATCAATGACCTCCGGTAATCATCGCCCTCACCGATCATGGCCTGAAGGCCGAGCGTACCGCCTGCGAGGTTACCTGCCTCATAGGCGGCATTACCGAGCGCGAGTGCGGCAAGCACGAGGCCCGCTGCGGCCCATTTAAGCATCGGGTTCCCTGCCCCACCGACCAGGGCCTCCCCAAGACCCACACGCCCCATGACACCGAGACGGGCCGCCATGTCCTGCAGGATCATTGTGGCCAGTGTCGCGAAGACGAGCGCCCAAATGAGGGCGAAACCAAAATTGGCACCCGCAAGCGTGCAGGTTGTGACCGTTCCCGGCCCAATAAAGGCCGCCGCGACGAGTGCACCGGGGCCAATAGGCAGCTTCATTGGGCGTTTATCCCGCGCCGGGTTTCCAGATAGGTTGCAAAGCTAGCGAGCCAGTGACTGCCGGAGTAGTGCTCGTCGCTAACGGCGGCGATACCTGTCTGCTTATGCACTTCTTGTGCGGCCCGCAAAGCAGGAACACGCGGATCACCTTCGGGCAAGGCAGTGGCAATGCCATCGAGCGCCCAGGCACGGGACAAGTTCAAACCATCAAGGTGGACAAGCTTACCATCCGTGGGGTCGAGTACCACACCGGGCAGGAGCCAGTTGGCGCTACCGTCTGCCGGGATTTGTGGCAGGAAGGCCGTGAGCCAATTGGCGAAATCGTCCGATGTCATAACACGGCGCATAAGATCGGCTTCCATCAGGCATGGTGACAGAAAGTCCTCGCCCGAAGGCTCATACGCGAGCGGACAGTTCTTGTCGTTGGCGTGGAATTCAAGAATCTTCTGCGTCAGTTGGGCATTGAAAGCACCCGCATTGGAGGCCTTGGCCCAATCATGCATGAGACCGAAGGCGAATGCTGTCTGGTTATGGGTACCTATGCGGATCGGATAGGCGAGCTTGGTAAGCCAAGTAGATGTCTCTTCGGTGATGAAGGCCTCGAGTGGCTCGAGCGCGCTCACCCATGTTGTCGCTTCAGGAAGGTCGGACTCGCGCAGTTCCGTCATCAGCTGGAGGAGCCAGGCGGTGCCATAGGGGCGCTCAAAGCTCGCGCGGTCTTCCGCTTTGAAATAAGCGAGTTCCCCCTGGATATTTTCAGGGGTGAAGCTCTGATCCAGAGCGGTGACAATCGCGTCCTTGTAGGGCGTGGATGGATCGGTGTTGAGGATGCGCACAAGTAACCAGTGGCCATGCACGGATGAGTGCCAATCAAAGCAGCCATAGAAAGCGGGGTGAAGCTCGCGCGGAGTCTGCGCGTCGGCATCGCTGTTCATGACATGGCTTATCTTTTTGGGGTATTCCTTGTGGACGCATTGCAGCGCCATGCGGGCGAAGCGGTCCGTTACCACGCCCTCACGGGAGTCTGGAAGGACGATCTCGGGTGCTGGTACGGACGCATCCTCTGCAGGGGGAGCCTTTGGCGCGCACGCGACAAGCAGGAGGGCAGTCAGGCCGATGAACAGGTGGCGTGTCACGCGAGGATCTCCAGCAATTGAGGCTGGCTCTTGCGTATAAGGCGCGGTGCCCATGGGCAAGACCCACGCCCTAGATGTGTAGCGCCTTGCCGTCTGCGTCGAGCACGGATTCGTGCATTGTTTCCGAAATGGTCGGATGCGCGAATATGGTGTGGGCAAGATCAATGTCGGTGAGCTCGCCTTGGCGCGCTATGACATAGCCCTGGATTAGCTCGGTGACTTCAGCGCCGATCATGTGGGCTCCAAGTAGTTCGCCGGTCTTCTTGTCGAACACGGTTTTCACCATGCCATTGGTTTCGCCCATGGCGATGGCCTTGCCGTTGCCGATGAAGGGGAAACGGCCGACCTTGATATCATAGCCTTTTTCTTTCGCAGCTTCTTCGGTCAGACCGACACTGGCGACCTGCGGGTGGGAATAGGTGCATCCGGGCACGTTCGAGGCATCGAAAGGCTCAGGATGGCCTTTAGCCTTACCCGCAATCGCTTCGACGCAGACCACACCTTCGTGGCTGGCCTTGTGCGCAAGCCAAGGCGGGCCTGTGAGATCGCCGATGGCATAGAGACCAGGCACGCCGGTCTTGCCGAATCCGTCGACTTTGACGTGGGTTTTTTCGACTTTCGCGCCAAGCGCCTCAAGGCCCAGATTCTCGACATTACCGACAATGCCAACAGCGAGGATGGCGCGGTCGAACTCTTTCGACTCCTTCTTGCCGTCTTTGTCGGTGATATCGGCCGTGACAATGTTCTTGCCGGCCTTCAGGTTTTCGACCTTGGCACCGGTGATGATATTGAGGCCCTGCTTCTTGAAGTCCTTCTCTGCCATCGCGGAGATTTCCGCGTCTTCCACTGGAAGGATGCGTGGCAGGACTTCGGCGACTGTTACTTCGCAGCCGAGCTCATTATAAAAGCTCGCGAACTCAATGCCGATGGCGCCGGAGCCAATCACAAGGAGACGCTTGGGCATGACATCTGGAGTCATGGCTTCGCGATAGGTCCAGATCAGTTTGCCGTCAGCTACGAGACCTGCTTGCGGGATGTCGCGCGCGCGGGCACCGGTGGCGAGCATGACGTGCTTGGCTTCGAGCGTCGTATCCTTGCCGTCCTTGCCTTTGACAATGACTTTCGGTGCACCCGAGCCTTTTTCAAGGCGCGCCGTGCCTTCGACAACGTCGATCTTGTTCTTCTTCATCAGGAACTTGACACCATTCGACAGCTGGCCCGCAACACCGCGCGAGCGCTTAACGACGGCTTCAAGATCAACCTCAACCTTGTCGACCTTAAGACCGAAGTCCTTGGCATGCATGGCTAGGTGCATCACTTCAGCAGAGCGAAGTAGCGCCTTCGTCGGAATACAGCCCCAGTTAAGGCAGATGCCGCCGAGGGCTTCGCGTTCAATGATTGCGGTCTTCATGCCAAGCTGGCTCGCACGGATCGAAGAAACATAACCGCCGGGGCCAGAGCCGATGACGATGAGGTCGTATTGGGTGCTCATGATGTATCTTTCCGCTGCCTATAGCAGCATCGCTTCGGGCGTTTCAACGTAGCGCTTGAAGGCCTGCAGCCATTTGGCGCCTTCAGCGCCGCCGATGACGCGGTGGTCGCAAGTCAGCGTGACGGTCATGACCGTGGCAACAGCAAGCTCACCATTCGCACTCACGACCGGACGCTTTTCCCCTGCCCCAACGGACAGGATCATGCCCTCGGGCTGGTTGATGATCGAGGCGAAGTTCTTGATGCCGAACATGCCGAGATTGGAGATCGAGAACGTGCCGCCGCTGTATTCTTGTGGCTTCAGCTTGCGCTCGCGGGCACGGGTCGCGAGATCCTTCATCTCTTCGGAGATCTCGCCCAGCCCCTTGTCTTCCGCATTAAAGATAACCGGTGTGATCAGACCGCCATCAATGGCCACCGCCACAGAAACGTGAGCGTGCTTGTGATAAGCGATGCCATTATCCGTGTACGATGCGTTGCAATCCGGTTCGTCCATCAGCGCCATGGCGCTGGCCTTGATGAGCAGATCGTTGACAGACACCTTGATGCCGTTTGGCGCGGCCGCATTGATGGCCGCACGGCTGGCCAGAAGGTGATCGAGTTCTAGATCAATGGTCAGTGGGAAATGCGGGACCTGCATGAAGCTGGTCGTAAGGCGCTTGGCGACGACCTTGCGGACACCGTCGAGCGGCTTCAGCTCATAGCTGTCAGGCGCGTAAACGCGGTCATCGAGCACCTGTGGCAGGATGAGCCCTTCAGGCGAGCCAGCCGGGCGTGAGCCGGCTTGCGCCGACGCAGCAACGCCCGACTCGGCGCCTTCGACATCGCGCTTGATAATGCGGCCACGGGGACCGGTGCCTTTCAAGGACTTGAGCTCGATGCCCTTCATGTCCGCGATGCGGCGGGCCAGCGGACTCGCCTTTATCCGGCCGTCAGCAGTATTGGCGCTGGGGAGCGGCGTCGAAGCCAGTTTTTCAGTTTTAGGCGCCGATTCAGATTTGGCAGGAGGTTCTGTCTTGGCTGTTTTGGGCTCAGGCTTGTCGTCCGATTTCTTCTCGTCCTTGACCGATTCCTCGGCTTTCGCAGGCGGCGCGGTTTCCTTTGGCGCCTCAACCGAGGATGCATCCTCGCCCTCTTCTGCGAGCACAGCAATCACGGCGTTGACCTTCACCCCTTCGGTGCCTTCGGCCACAAGGATCTTGGCAACTGTGCCTTCATCGACAGCTTCGACTTCCATCGTCGCCTTGTCGGTTTCGATCTCGGCAATGATGTCACCCGAGGAGACGGTGTCGCCTTCCTTGACGAGCCATTTCGATAGAGTGCCTTCTTCCATCGTGGGAGAAAGCGCAGGCATTGTGATGTTGATGCTCATGGCGCTACTCCTGATCCACGTAGCAGACCTTGCGGGCTGCTGCGACGATATCGGCGACACCGGGCAAGCTCATGGCTTCGAGATTGGCAGCATAAGGCAACGGCACGTCCTTCTGGTGAACGCGGGCCGGTGGCGCGTCGAGATAGTCGAAAGCATCCGCAACCACCGACGCACAAATTTCGGCGCCGATACCCATGAAGCGCCAGCCTTCCTCGCAGGTGACGATACGGTTGGTCTTCTTGACGCTCTCAATCACAGTTGCCGTGTCGAGCGGGCGGATGGAACGCAGGTCGATGACCTCGGCGCTGATCCCCTGCTCCGCCAATTCATCGGCAGCCTGAAGCGCAAAGCCGACCATGCGGGAGTATCCAACCAGCGTCACGTCCGTGCCGGCGCGCTTCACAGCGGCCTTGCCAATCGGGAGAATGTGGTCGTCGAGGTCCGGCACAGGGAAGCTCGTTCCGTAAAGCAATTCATGCTCCAGGAAGACGACCGGGTTCGGGTCGCGTATGGCGGCCTTGAGCAGGCCTTTGGCATCAGCGGCATCGTAAGGGGCGATGACCTTGAGGCCGGGCACATGGCCGTACCATGAAGCATAGTCCTGGCTGTGTTGCGCGCCGACACGAGAGGCAGCGCCGTTCGGGCCGCGGAACACAATGGAACAACCCATCTGGCCGCCCGACATGTAGAGCGTCTTGGCGGCCGAGTTGATGATCTGGTCAATGGCCTGCATGGCGAAGTTGAACGTCATGAACTCGACAATGGGTTTCAGCCCGCCGAAAGCAGCACCAACGCCGAGGCCTGCAAATCCATGCTCCGTGATTGGCGTATCTACCACACGACGCGCGCCGAATTCTTGAAGCAGTTCGCGGGTGACCTTGTAGGCCCCCTGGTATTCAGCGACCTCTTCGCCCATGACGAACACTGTTTCGTCGCGGCGCATCTCTTCGGCCATAGCGTCGCGCAGCGCGTCGCGTACCGTGGTATCTGTGAAGCTTGTTCCTTCGGGAATAGAAGGATCGGAAAGGACAGGTGCAGCCGGTGCGGCCTCAGCCTCCGCCTTTGGTTCCGGTTTCTCTTCTTTGGCAACTGGCTCAGCATCGCTTTTGGCAGTGGCGGCAGCGCCATTGGATTTGGGCTTCACGTCGCCTGCGTCTTCGCCTTCTTCAGCGAGCACGGCGATCACGGCGTTGACCTTTACACCTTCGGTGCCTTCTTCCACGAGGATTTTGGCGAGCACGCCCTCATCGACGGCTTCGACTTCCATCGTCGCCTTGTCGGTTTCGATTTCGGCAATGATATCACCGGAGGCGATCTTGTCGCCTTCCTTCTTGAGCCACTTGGAGAGCGTTCCCTCTTCCATGGTTGGCGAGAGGGCAGGCATGAGAATATCGACTGACATTTAGACACCCTCCACTTCACGCAGGACATCCGTCCAGAGTTCGGAGGCATCCGGTTCCGGGCTCTCAAGCGAGAAGTCCGCAGCGTCTTTCACGATGCCCTTGATCTCCTTGTCTATATTCTTGAGTTCATCCTCGGTTGCATGCCCCGCTTCGATAATTTGGCCCTTGAGTCCCTCAATCGGGTCGTGATGTGTTCGAATGTCGTCCACCTCTTCGCGCTTGCGGTATTTGGCCGGGTCAGACATGGAGTGGCCGCGATAGCGATAGGTCTTCATCTCGAGGATATAAGGCCCTTTGCCGGAGCGTGCGTATTTGACGGCCTTTTCGCCAGCTTCCTTCACCGCGAGTACGTCCATGCCGTCGACAGCCTCGCCCTCGATCTCGAAACTTATGCCTCGCTTGAAAAGTTCGACCTCAGCCGAGGCGCGCGCGACGCTTGTGCCCATCGCATACTGATTGTTTTCGATCACATAGACGACCGGAAGATCCCAGAGCGAAGCCATGTTGAACGATTCGTAAACTTGCCCCTGGTTGGCCGCGCCATCGCCGAAATACGCCAGACTGACACTGTCGCCGCCCTTATATTTATTTGCGAAAGCCAGGCCCGTACCAAGCGGCACCTGTGCGCCGACAATCCCATGGCCGCCGAAGAAATTCTTCTCACGGCTGAACATGTGCATCGAGCCGCCCTTGCCCTTGGAGAGGCCGCCACTGCGTCCAGTCAGCTCAGCCATAACACCTTTCGGGTCAAGCCCACATGCGAGCATATGCCCGTGGTCGCGATAACCGGTGATAACCTGGTCGCCATCCTTGAGGCAGGCTTGCATGCCCGTCACGACCGCTTCCTGACCAATGTAAAGGTGACAGAAGCCCGCGATCTTGCCCATGCCATAAAGCTGGCCGGCCTTCTCTTCGAATCTTCGGATCAACAGCATGGCCCGATAAAATTCGAGCAGCTCTGCTTTGCTTGCTTTTGAAGGTGCCTTTTTGGCACCTTTCGGTTTCGTTGCCATATAATGCTCCATCCCTGCGAGTCTTATGTCTGCGCATTTCCGCAGAGACAAGTCAGAACATCTATGTCAATTTGCAACGCTACGTTCTGACGTCATCAAGACGATTTCGTTTGGATATACGAAAGCCAGCTTATCGCGTGCGAGCGCTTCTACAAAGTCCGGATCTACAGAACCTGGTGTAAGTCTGCGGATATCAGTGCGCAGGCGCGAGATATCCGTCTCAATCTTGGCGAGTTCCACCTTGCGATCTTCAAGTTCCAGCTGAGCATCTGACCAACGGCCAAGCCCCTTCTCCCCCGCAAAGGCGTGGTAGGCAAAGTAGAGCACAAGAAGGCTTAGGCCGAGGGCCTCAAGGCGTGATACCATGAGGCCCAGCTGTAAGGGCGATTGGTTAACCGTGCGTTTGCGCTATGCGGCGTTGATACGCGAGCGACCAGCATAGATGCCAATGGGACCGAGTTCTTCTTCAATACGGATGAGCTGGTTGTACTTCGCGATTCGGTCAGAACGCGACAGCGATCCCGTCTTGATCTGCCCGCAATTCGTCGCGACAGCGAGGTCCGCGATTGTCGAATCTTCGGTTTCGCCAGAGCGGTGAGACATAACCGCCGTGTAGGCGTGTAGATGCGCCAGTTCGACGGCGTCGAGCGTCTCGGAAAGCGTTCCGATCTGGTTGACCTTGATCAGGATCGAGTTCGCAGCGCCCTTCTGGAGGCCAATCGACAGGCGCTCAGGGTTGGTGACGAAGAGATCATCTCCAACGAGCTGCACACGGTCACCAATCATCTCGGTCAGAGCAACCCAGCCATCCCAGTCATCTTCGGCCATACCGTCTTCGATTGAAACAATCGGATAGCGACCGCAAAGGTCGGCGAGGTATTTCGCGAATTCTTCCGATCCGAGGATTTTGCCCTCGCCGGCGAGGTTATACTTGCCGTCCTTGTAGAATTCGGTCGAAGCCGCATCGAGGGCCAGGGCAATGTCTTCGCCTGGCGCATAACCAGCCTTTTCGATGGCCTTCATGATGAACCCGATGGCTTCATCCGTAGAGCCGATATTTGGTGCAAAACCGCCCTCGTCGCCCACATTGGTGTTGTGACCGGCATCATGCAGCGTTTTCTTCAGCGAATGAAAAACTTCGGCTCCCATGCGTACAGCATCTGCCATGCTTTCGGCGCTGACCGGCATGATCATGAATTCCTGAATATCGATCGGATTGTCCGCATGTGCGCCGCCATTGATGATGTTCATCATTGGTGTTGGCAGGACGCGGGCATTGGCGCCGCCGATATAGCGGTATAGCGGCATGGCGGCGCTTTCAGCGGCCGCTTTTGCGACTGCCAACGACACGCCTAGAATCGCGTTTGCGCCCAAACGGGATTTATTCTCTGTCCCATCCAGGTCGATCATCATCATATCTATCAGGCGCTGGTCGGTGGCATCCATGCCCTCAAGCTCGTTTGATATCTCGCCATTCACGGCATCGACGGCGCCGAGGACGCCTTTGCCACCGTAGCGGGACTTGTCGCCATCGCGCTGTTCGTGAGCCTCATAGGCGCCCGTTGAGGCTCCCGAAGGAACCGCTGCGCGGCCCGTCGAGCCATCTTCCAGCGTAACGTCAACTTCCACCGTCGGGTTGCCCCGGCTGTCGAGAATTTCGCGGGCGTGAATGTCGATGATCTCGCTCATGGCAGGCTGGTGTCCCTCTTAGGCATTATGTCAGATGTAAAAAGCGCCCCCTGCCGGATGGCGGGAGGCGCTGGAAGCCTTAGTCTTGTGCGCGCAAATGCGCAACCTGACTAGATGTCGTCCTTTGGCTCAAGAACCTGACGACCGCGATAAACGCCGGTTTTCAGATCGATATGGTGCGGACGGCGAAGCTCGCCCGACTGGGCGTCTTCGATATACGTGTTCATATCAAGCCGATCGTGCGAACGGCGCATGCCGCGGCGGGACTTGGAGATCTTGCTCTTTGGAACTGCCATGACAGGTATCCGGTTTGTTGCGCATTTTCAGCGATTGAATTGGAACGGGCCTCATACAGACGCCCAACAGGCTTTGCAAGGTCTGAACATCACCAAACTCGCGAATTCTGCATTCCCCTTCCCTATTCGGATTTCGGTGCCGAGGCGTCTTCCACCTGCTTCATGAGCTTCAGCATGTTTCCACTCCAGATTTTCTGGATGTCTTCTTCGGAGTAACCTTCTGCCAGCAGGGCTTCAGTCACTTTTGGGAGGAAAGACACGTCTTCCATGCCGGTAACGCCGCCGCCGCCATCCCAGTCAGCCCCCATGCCAACATGATCTGGCCCGACAACCTCAAGCGCATGGTTCATGTGCTCGAGGAATTTCTCGAAAGTAGAGCGCGGTGCCGGGAATTTGGCATCAATTTCTTCCATTTTGGCGATATAGCGGTCGCGGGTATCAGCATCGGCAGTCGCCGGTGAAATGCCCTCGAATTCCTTCTGCATCTCGTCGAGTGCAGCCTGACGCTCCGGGGTTGGGGTGAGTTGTTCCAGATAGCTTCCATAGGCGTTGATCTGGATAACGCCGCCATCATCGGCGACCTTTCGCATCAGGTCATCATCAATGTTCCGCGGGTGGTCGTAAACCGCCTTCACGCCCGTGTGGGAGAGGATAATCGGCGTCGTCGACAATTCGATCATATCATCGACCGTCGAATCTGATGCATGCGAGCCGTCGAGGATCATGCCTAGTCGGTTGGCTTCCTTGACCAACTCTTCGCCGAGCGGGCTGAGGCCACCATAATCATTGGCGCCAAGGTCAGTCGAGCTGTCAGCGAACTGGTTGTCCCGGAAGTGGACCGGTCCGATCATGCGCACGCCGCGATTATAAAACTCCTCAACCATCCCGATGTCCGTGCCGAGGGGATAGCTGTTTTCGATCGACATATAGACGACCTTCTTGCCACTTGCGGCGATTCGAGCGGCATCTTCGGACGTGTAGGCCAACTCGAATGATTCGGGGTGGGCGGCGACCATGTCATGGATTTCCTGGTTACGGGTCAGGGCGGCCTGTTTCGCGGCCTCATAGGAAGCTGGGTCCATTGGCCCTTGCGGTGTGAATGTCACCCAGAAGCCGCCGTCCAGACCGCCACGGTTCATTTTCGGCAAATCGACCTGAACACTTCCAAGAACGCTCGGATTGTCGGCCATGATGTCAAAACCGGCCTTTGAGAAGTTGGCAGGTGTATCGAGGTGCGTATCGAGCACCAGCATCTCGTCGTGGATTTCTGCTGCCGTCTTCTGCGTCGAAACGGTTTCCGTTTCAGCTGGCGCAGGGGCCTTCTGCTGCGAACAGGCCACCAAGGCCAGCGCCAGTATGCTCGTCATCGCAATTTTCAATTTTCAGCCCTCATACTCATTTGAATGAAGGCGACCATATCGCCAAACTGCAACAGCGCAAGAAAATGGCCGCCCCGAAGGACGGCCGAGGTAAAGCAAGAAGGACGTCGGGCTTTGTTCGGACAAATAGCCTAAAAACGCGGCACCGACAGTCATGGTTATAGCTCCGGCAACCTGAACGGAGCGGTGACCCGCTGTTATGTTCCGTTCACCTGTGAGGCGAGCAATGAAGTTTTCGATTCAGCGGCTGACCTTCCAGTCGCGCAGGATTTCCTCGGTATGCTCGCCGAGCCCCGCCGGGCGCCGCTGAATTTCAGCAGGCGTGCCAGAGAAGCGTGGGGCTGGCGCAGGCTGCATCACGCCCTCAACCTCAACGAAAGTCTTACGTTCCGCGTTGTGGGGATGGTTCGGGGCCTCCGCCATAGAAAGCACCGGCGCAAAACATATATCCGTGCCTTCCATGATAGCACACCATTCATCGCGCGTTTTCGTTTTGAACAACGTTGTCAGCTTGGCCTTAAGGTCGCCCCACTTGGACCGGTCCATCTGCGACTTGAATTCCGGATCGCTAATCTCGGCCTTTTCCAGCAACAGGGCATAGAATTGGGGCTCAATTGAACCAATGGAGACCCATTGGCCGTCGCTACATTCATATGTGTCGTAGAAGTGGGCACCGCCATCAAGCAGGTTCGATTCGCGGTCGTCAGTCCATACGCCCATGGCTTTCATGCCAAAGAACATGGTCGCGAGGGAGGCCGCGCCATCCGTCATGGCCACATCAATCACCTGACCCTTGCCGCCATTCTTGACGTTCACGATGCCGGCGAGGAGCCCCATCGCGAGGTAGAGCGCACCGCCGCCATAATCACCCACAAGGTTCAGGGGCGGGCTTGGACGCTCACCCTTGCGGCCCATCGCGTAGAGGGCGCCTGTAAGGGAGATGTAGTTCAGATCGTGTCCGGCCGCTTGCGAGAGCGAGCCATATTGCCCCCACCCCGTCATGCGACCATAGACGAGCTTGGGATTACGACCGAGTACGACATCCGGACCAAGGCCGTTGCGTTCCATGACGCCTGGACGAAAGCCCTCGATCAGGCCGTCAGCATTTTCCATCAGTTTCAAGGCCGTCTCGACATCGGCCGGATCCTTGAGGTTGAGGCTGATAGAGCGACGGCCACGGCTCATGACATCGGCAGCGCGCCCTGGTTTGCCGTCTCCCGGGCGGTCAATCCGGATAACGTCTGCGCCCATGTCAGATAGCAACATTCCGCAGAAAGGCCCAGGGCCTATCCCTGCAAACTCAACAATCCTGACACCGTCCAGTGGCCCGCTTGCCATTGCTCTCTCCCGTTCAATTATGGCCCTGTGGGCCCGATTAGCGGAACATTAAGTGTCGAACGCGCAAAAGAAAGGGGTGTCCTAGCGTCGCCCTTCGAAGCGTTTTGAGTGTTTCATGTCTGATATGTCCTATCTGGACCCGCCTATCGAAATCGCCGCGACCAGCCCTCGCCTCGAATCGATCGTCTCGCGGATTCGTTCGGGCGGTATGAGACCTTATGCAGCGAGCGAACAACTCGACTTTCATTCCACCGACCCCCTACTCGTTGACATCGCAAGCGTGTCGCGCGCTGTACTTGAGCAGTGCGCCCAGGCCGGGATGATTGGCCTGTCGCGCCCGATGATCATTCTTGACGTGGCGGATGCTGGGCTGAACCTGTCTGACGTCATAACACTGCGCCGCGATCAAGACCTTGCAATGCTGAAAGGGCGTCTCACGGCCATGGCGCGCCGCGAAGCCCGCAATGTGGAAGTCGCCATCCGTGCTGAAACGGCGCGCGAATTCGGCCTCAAGTCATTGACTTCATCGCAAGACGCCCCCCCTGAACTCATATATGTCGGGGATGGATCCCCGCTATTTCTCTCGTTGAAGGGAGCGCTAAAGTCACGTGGCGTGTCTCTGACGGCCGCCATTTCGCAAAGTACGGTACGAGAGTATCTATCCAGCCGCCGTTTCGCTGCAGCACTGTACGACTTGACGTCTGAAGAGACACTTCAGGCGGCCTATCTTGGTGGGTCTGCCGATGGTGACATGCTCAGCAGTGTTCCGGTCTTTGCGCTGGTAAACGGTGACTGTCAGGCATCCGAAGCAATGCTATCGATCCAGGCACATGCAGACGAAGTCATTGAATGCCAGGACCCGACTATCAACGTAGCCAGCCGCATCGAAACGCTGGCGTGGAAATATTGCGCCATCCGTCCGGTGAGCCCCTCGAATGCCCTGGCATCAACGGCAAGAGACCTCGCAACAGGCCTTTTCTCCCGGCGCTTCCTTGAAGCCCATCTTGAGCGCCAGATCAGCGCGGCGGACAAACGGGGTGAGCCGCTAAGTCTCGTCACGCTCAAACTGAGAGGTGAGCGACGAACTGATAGAAAGATCCTGAAAGCGCTTGCAGGCTGCCTTCAACCGCTCTTGCGTGAAACCGATTGCGCAGCCGCATTATCGGCGGGCATTCTGGGGATATCCCTGCCCGCTACACCCTATCGTGGGGGAGCGAGGCTTGCGACGCGTTTTGCAACGCATGTCGCGGAACAGTCCGAGCTGTCAGATGTCGTCCTGAGCTGGCGCGTCGTCGAAAAACGCGCCTATCATTCCGCCAAGACGCTCCTCGACGATGGTCTTGCGGGACCGTTCATGCGTCTTGAGGCCGCCTAAGCTGACACGCGGCCTACGACGGCTTCCAACTCCTTGAGGAAAGCCCTCACAGCGACAAGACGTCGCTCGGGCTCCCCTCCAAGACCGGAGTGGACCAATTTTGAATCCGCAGGACGCAATTTCAAAACATTAGGGCGTGTCCGGACGAGTTCCATAAGACGTGCCGGATCCATGATCGTATCGGGACGGAACGCGAACACAGCTCCTTTAACACCCGAATCTAGCTTGGAGATGCCAAGTGCCTTGCACTGAACCTTGATCGCGGTGACTTCCAACAGCTGCCGCGTCGGCTCCGGCAACGGTCCGAAACGGTCAATCAGTTCAGCAGCGAAGGACTCGCGTTCCTCGGCCGTGCTGATGTCTGCCAGGCGCCGGTAAAGCGAGAGACGGATCGTGAGATCCTCGACATAGTCTTCGGGGATCAGCACCGCGACGCCAAGATTGATCTGTGGCGACCAGTCATCCACGACATCGTCTTCGCCGCGCGCACCGGCCTGAAGTGCCTTAACGGCATCTTCTAGCATTGACTGGTAGAGTTCCACGCCCACTTCCCTGACCTGGCCGGATTGCTGGTCGCCCAGCAGGTTACCCGATCCGCGCATATCAAGATCATGGCTGGCAAGTTGGAAGCCGGCGCCCAGACTGTCGAGCGACTGCAGGATCTTCAAGCGCTTCTCGGCCATCTCGGTTACGACACGGTCGCGCGGCGTCGTGAAGTAGGCATAGGCCCGCAGTTTTGATCGTCCGACGCGGCCACGCAGCTGGTACAGTTGGGCGAGACCGAACATGTCGGCGCGGTGGATGATCAGTGTGTTGGCCCGCGGGATATCCAGGCCGCTTTCGACAATCGTGGTCGATAGAAGCACATCATACTTGCCCTCATAAAAGGCATTCATGATGTCTTCGAGCTCACCCGCTGCCATCTGGCCGTGCGCGACAACAAAAGACACTTCCGGGACCTGCGTCGAAAGGAACTGCTCCAACTTGTCGAGGTCCTGGATGCGGGGAGCAACAAAAAATGCCTGACCGCCCCGATACTTTTCGCGCAGCAACGCCTCGCGCAAGGTGACCGTGTCTTCTTCTGTAATGTAAGTGCGAACAGAAAGACGATCGACCGGCGGTGTAGCGATAATGGAAAGATCGCGGATCCCCGTGAGCGCCATCTGGAGGGTGCGCGGAATCGGCGTGGCGGAAAGGGTAAGAACGTGCACGTCCGCTTTCAGCTCTTTGAGGCGTTCCTTGTGCTTCACGCCGAACCGCTGCTCCTCGTCGACGATCAGGAGGCCAAGGCGTTTGAAGTCCATGCCCTTGGCGAGCAGCGCGTGTGTCCCCACAACCACGTCCACACTTCCGTCAGTGAGGCCGTCGCGTGTCTCCACGGATTCGCGCTGACCCACGAGTCGCGATAGATGGCGAACCTTGAGCGGCCAGCCGGCAAAGCGCTCTGAGAATGTCTTGAAGTGCTGGCGGGCGAGCAAGGTGGTTGGCGCGATGACGGCGACTTGCTTTCCACTCATGGCGGCCATAAAGGCCGCACGCAGAGCCACCTCGGTTTTGCCAAAGCCGACATCGCCGCAGATGAGTCGGTCCATTGGGCGACCGGACGCGAGATCGCCGAGCACATCCTCGATAGCGTTCAGTTGGTCATCGGTTTCCTCATAAGGGAATCGCGCCGCGAACTCTTCATACATGCCTTGCCCAGCCGAGAGAGCTTCAGCGCGCTTCAGCGCACGTTCTGCGGCCACAGCCATCAGTTCAGCCGCCATCTCAAGGATGCGTTTCTTGGCCTTGGCCTTGCGCGTCTGCCAGCCTGCCCCCCCGAGGCGGTCCAGCTGACTTTCAGACTCTTCAGAGCCATAGCGGCTGATCAGGTCGATATTCTCAACCGGCAGGAAGATCATGTCGCCGCCAGCATATTCGAGCTGGAGGCAATCGTGCGGCGCGCCTGTAAGTTCCAGCGTCTTCAGGCCGACATAGCGCCCGACTCCATGATCAACGTGCACAACTAGATCATCAGGCGAGAGCGCCGTCGCGTCGGTGATGAAGCTGGCGGTCTTGCGGCGGCGGCGCGGCGCTGCGAGTCGGTCACCAAGAATGTCGGCCTCGGAGATGACCGCAATCTCGGGCGTAACGAAGCCTGACTCGAGCGGTATTTCGACAACCGTGAAATCTGTCTTGCGCGCAGCGTCGAGCGAATGAACCTGCGCGAGGTCCGGCAGCCCATGATCGGCCATAACATTGATGAGTCGATCTGTGGAACCAGCAGACCATGCAGCAAAAGCTACAGGCTTACCTGATGCATAGAGCGCACGGGCATGCGCTATGGCAGCTTCAAAGATGTTCTCGTCGGACCTTAGCCGCTCGGGGGCAAAATCCCGACCAATGCGAGCGCCCATGTCATAGGCTCCGCCTGACGCTTCAGCCGGGCTGAATTTCACGACAGCATGTGTTGCGAGCAGTTGATCTATTTCGTCTGGTTCCAAATAGAGCGTCGATGGAGCGAGCACGCGCGCGGAGTATGCATCCCCGCCGGCGGCGTCGAGCCTCGCGTTATAGTAATCGAGTGCTTGCGTAAGGCGCTCAAAGGCGGATTCAGCCGCAAGGTGGCCAAGCCCAATGAGTGACTGCGATCCGACATAGTCGAACAGGGTTTCAAGATGGTCATGAAATAGGGGAAGCCAAGCCTCAACGCCTTGGCGACGGATAGAGGCGCGGGCGGACTCGTACATCTGGTCGCCGGAAGGCGGACCGAACGTGGCCAGATAGCGCTCGCGAAACCCACTCAGAATGGTGTCGTCGAACAACACTTCGCTGACCGGCGCGAAGGCCACTGACCGCGCGTCGCCGGTCGATCGCTGCGTTTCCGTGTCGAATGTTCGGAGTGTCTCCAGCGTATCGCCAAAGAAGTCGAGCCTGTAAGGTTCGCCAGCAGTGGGCGGGAAGATATCGATAATGCCGCCCCGGATCGCGAATTCGCCCTGCTCGCGCACCGTGCTGGCGCGAACATAGCCATTTACAGCAAGATAGTCTGTCAGGTCTTTCTGAGCGACTGACTGGCCAATCGAAACGGAGAAGGATGCACGCCGAAGGGTCGCCACAGGGGGTACGCGCTGGACGAGCGATGTAGCCGTCGTGACGACCAGAAGCGGGCCTTGGGAGTTGTCATGACGGGCCACCCGGGCAAGCCCTGCACAACGGCGGGCTGCGACGCTCGGCGAAGGACTGATACGGTCGTACGGCAGCGTGTCCCATCCGGGAATGTCGATACTGTCGAGGCGTGGCGTGATGAACTGTGCAAGCCGCCGGGCCGTATTGGCGCTCTTGTCGTCTCGTGTAACGTAAAGGCCAATCCCGCCCCTTGCGACCAAGGCATTACAGAATGCAATCAGGTCCGCACCAAAGGGTGCGCCGGCAAAGCTGGCGGGGCCGCTCAAGGACTTGAGAAGTTCGGCGGGTGTCATCCTGATCTTTTGCAGAATCTGATTAAAGTGCTTGGACTGACTCGCTCAGCCAGCTTGCGGGGCGTAGCGGAAAGCGATCAGCTGGTCCAGCACCGGGCCCTTGTGATTGTCAGGCACGTCCTGCTGACCGATGAGCCAAGCATACACTTCCCAATCAGGCACATCCAGCAGGCGCGCGAATTCATCCAGCTCAGCCTCATTGAAATCCGGAAGGAATTTATCTGCGAACGATCCCATATAGAGATCCATCTCGCGGAAACCGCGCCGCCAGGCTCGGAACGTGAGTTTTCGACGTCGTGTTTCCATGAATAGCTCCAGACCAGTCTGCTTCGCAGGATATAGGGCGAGGGCGGGACAGGTAAACCACGCATTGTGTGCACGGGCGGGCACGCCTAGAGTTTTGGGATGCGAGACGAGCGACTTTTTCCCATGTTTGCAGGGCTGGAAACGCTTTCCGGTGTTGGCCCGAAGCTGAAGCCACTACTGGAACGGTTGGTGGATGGCGATACGCTGTGGGACCTTTTGCTGCATTTACCCGAGCGCTGGGTCGACCGGCGCGTCCGCGCAGGTTTTGATGAGGTCATCTTTGGCGAGGTCGCAACCGTAAGCGGCGAGGTCCATGCTTATCAGGCGCCCTATTCCGACAAGGCACCCCACAGAATCCAGCTGTTCGACGGAACAGGCTTTTTGACGCTGGCTTTTTTCCGGGCTGATGGGCGCTGGCTTCAGGGGCAGTTCCCGATCGGCTCCACGCGTATCGTGTCAGGCCGTGTCGACGACTTTAACGGCGAACGCCAGATGACGCATCCTGATTACATAGTCGATCCCAAGCGGGGCGATCCTCCTCCCGAGGTCGAGCCGATCTATGGGCTAACGGCGGGACTCACCAACAAGCGTGTACATACCCTCGCTGTTCAGGCGCTGGAAAGTGTCCCGGATGAGTTACCCGAATGGGGCGACCCGCACCTTGTCGCCCAAAAAGGGTGGCCAAGCTTTCGCGGCGCCTTGAGCGGGCTTCATGCTCCGGTCCGATACGACGAAGCCGCATTTGAAGCAGCGCGAACACGGCTCGCCTATGATGAGGCCATTGCGCGGGAATCCGCTTTTGCCTTGGCGCGTGCGAGCCGTAAGCGTCGGAAAGCGCCACCGATACCCAAAGCCCCTGTGGAACAATCGCGACTGGCGCGGTCACTCCCCTATCAGCAAACCGGCGCACAGGTACGCGCGGTGGCCGAAATCAGTGACGACATGTCGGGTCAGTCACCCATGCGGCGCATGCTTCAGGGCGATGTGGGCGCTGGCAAGACTTTGGTCGGGGCCATGGCTGCGGTACAAGCAGTTTCTGGTGGCTTCCAGGCGGCCTTCATGGCTCCAACTGAAGTCCTCGCACGCCAACAATACGAGACACTGAACGGCCTGCTCGCACCGCTCGACTATTCCGTCGCCCCGCTAACCGGACGCGACAAGGGAGCGGTCCGGGAGGGGACGCTAATGGGCATTGCCGACGGCTCAATTCAGGTTGTAGCGGGCACCCACGCCCTCTTCCAGGAATCCGTATCGTTCCGAAATCTCGGGCTGATCATCGTCGATGAGCAGCACAGGTTCGGCGTGCAGGATCGCATGCGGCTCGTGGGCAAGGGTGTCTCCCCGCATATGCTGGTGATGAGCGCGACCCCTATCCCCCGCACCATGGCGCAAGCCGTACATGGCGACCTCGATGTTACGATTCTCGACGAAAAACCGGCAGGCCGTAAACCAGTTGAAACGCGCGCCATACCTGACACACGGATCGACGAGGTAATTGATGCCGTCGGACGCGCAATCCGACGGGGCGAACGGGCTTTTTGGGTCTGCCCAAAGGTGGATGTTGATGACGATGATTCCACAGCCGTAGGGCGCCATGCTGCTTTGAAAGACCAGCTGGGTGTGCCGGTTGGCCTGGTTCACGGTCGATTGAAGCCAACTGAGAAGGATACAGCGCTGGAAGACTTCCGCACGGGCCGCACAAAGATCCTGGTGGCCACCACAGTGATTGAGGTCGGCGTGGATGTGCCGGAAGCAACGATCATGGTCATTGAGCGCGCCGAAGGCTTTGGTCTCGCTCAGCTGCACCAGCTTCGCGGCCGGGTTGGGCGCGGCGACAAGCCTTCCTTCTGCCTCCTCCTTTATCGCCCGCCGCTTGGCGAGACAGCGCGGGAGCGGCTGGAGACCCTGCGTCGCACTGAAGACGGTTTCGAAATCGCCGAAGCCGACTTCAAGCTGCGTGGCCCTGGCGATATGCTAGGTCTGCGTCAGGCAGGCGCCACCGACTACCGCGTGATTGATCTATCACGCCATGTAGACTTGCTTGCCATTGCCAAAAAAGACGCAACGGCTGTCGTCGAGGCTGATCCGGATCTTGCCGGACCACGTGGACAGTCCCTGCGGCTGGTCCGAGAGCTTCTGACACCCAAGATCGAGACTGGCAGCGGAAGCTAGAGCACGTGTTGCGTCTTAAGGCAGGATCTTCTTGGGCGCTTTTGGATCAGGCTTGGGTACAGGTGGAAATTCGGGAACAACAAGGCCTGCCGACAGGATCATCTTTGCCCCTTCCTCCACCGTCATTTTCAACCTGATAACTTCCTTTGCATCGACATACATGAGGAAACCCGAGGTCGGGTTCGGTGTCGTGGGCACGAATACACCCAGATACTCCGCGCCAAGCGTCGCGCCTATCTCACCTTTGGCTGGGGACGATACGAAACCAAGGCACCAGGTTCCTGTCTTTGGATACTCGATCAGGACCACTTCGCTGAACTGGTCCGTATTATCTTTCGCGAAGACTTCAACCAGCTGCTTGAATGCCGAGTAGAGCGAACGGACGATCGGCACCTGGCTGAGAATGCGGTCACCCACACTAATAACGGATCGGCCGATCAGGTTCGTTGCGATACCACCAAGAATGGTCAGGAAAACGACCAGTACGATCAATCCGAAGCCCGGAACCGCGTATTTAAGATAGGTCTCCGGGTTCAGCGCAGCCGGAATCAACGGCACAACGCGCTTATCGATCTCGCCGATGAGGAATTGGAGGATAAGGAAGGTCACGGCGATCGGCGCAGCGATCACCATGCCCGCAAAAAAGCGTCCCCTGAGCCACGCAAAGAGACTTTGCGTGGGGGCCTTGTCGGGTGGCGGCGGGCCACCCTCAGGATCGTTCCTTCGAGCCATGAGGCATCTCCGATAGGCAATTCTCAAGGTTACTCTAGGTCAGACCTTGGCGATTCACTTGTTCCGCGTAATTGTGGCCAAGATGGGAAGTAATGAACAGATTGAAAGAGGTTTGGAAAGCTGGGCGCGCCGCGATTTCGGTGACGCAGCCCGTATAGCTGACTTGAAGCGCTTGTCCGGGGGAGCAAGTCAGGAGACCTGGGCCTTTGAAGTGGTCGTGGCTGACAAGACCAGCCGCCTGATTTTGCGCAGAGCACCCGGCGGTGAAGCCGTAGCTAGGTCTTCTGAGGCCATAACCTTACGAATGGAATCCATGCTGCTGGCGTGCGCAGACGCCGCTGGTGTGCCCGTGCCAGGCGTCCTTGGCGTTTTTGAGCCAGGCAGTGACCTTGGCGAATCATTCATAATGCGCCGCATCGACGGTGAGACCATCGGACGTAAAATTCTCCGCGACGCAGTATATGAAACCGCCCGGACGCGCCTCTCTGACCAATGCGGCGCAGCGCTTGCCGGCGTCCATGCAATCGACATGGAGAAGCTACCCGACCTGCCGCGCAGCGATGGCATGGACCAGATCCGCAAATATGAGACGATTTATCGAAACTTCGACTTGCCCCGGCCCGTCTTTGAACTTGCGTTTGCTTGGCTCAAGGAACACCAGCCTGCTCCCCAACCGGCAGTGCTTGTCCATGGCGATTTCCGGCTGGGGAACCTGATCGTTGATGAGCAAGGTCTGGCGTCCGTCCTAGATTGGGAACTAGCTCATATAGGGGACCCTCGCGAGGACATTGCCTGGATTTGTGTGAATTCCTGGCGTTTCGGCCAGATCGAAAATCGCGTGGGCGGCTTCGGCAAGCTCGACGTATTGCTTGAAGCATATGCCGCCGCTGGCGGCACCCGGTTCGAGCCGCGAGACATCGACTGGTGGGAAATGCTGGGTAGCCTCAAATGGGGCATCATGTGCATGATCATGTACGAAGCCTACCGGTCCGGTGGTGACCCAAGCGTGGAGCGCGCCGCTATCGGGCGGCGGGTTTCGGAAACTGAAATTGACCTCCTGAATCTTCTCGAAAGGGCTGTTTGATATGCATGATGCGCCCTCCCCCACCGAACTGGTTGCCGCTGTAAAGTCCTTCATTGATGATGCGGCTGCCCCTCAATTGACAGGTCACGCTGCCTTTCATGCGAGAGTGGCCTCCAATGTGCTCGCAACGCTCTTGAGAGAGCTTGAGCAAAGGCCGGCTGCTGAAGCGTCTGAAGCCGAACGTCTTCGCAACCTGCTGGATGCCCCGGAGAATGCCGATCTCGCTGCGATGAACAGGGACCTCTGCGCCCGCATACGGGATGGTCAATTTGATGCTGCGACGCCAGGGTTGTTCAAGCATCTAAAAACAACCACAATCTCCCAGTTGGCTATAGATCAACCAAACTATTCCGGACTCAAGGCGGCACTTTCCGAATCCCGCTGACCGTCTTGCGACAGGCAGGGAACCAACATGAAACGCACGCTTCTTATCGTCGGAATCATTGTTGTACTTGGTATCGGACTGGGGCCGTGGGCTTACAGAACCTTCCGCGATCAAGGTGAGCTGATCGCCTTACCTGCCTTTGATTATAGGACAAATGACAGCTGGGCTGCGCTTCCGGCGGAGATACCTCCTGCCGTTTGGGCTGAGGGCTGGGGCGTTGACGTGATTCTCGTCGGGCCCGATGATGGACTCGCGCCACGGTCACAAACCCAGATTTCGTTTCAATCTGACAGAGCTGTCGAGCAATCCAGGCGGCTCGCCGAATCGCTTTCAGTCATTGGCCCTGTCTACGCCCCGCTCTATCGGGAGGCCAACGCCGCGACGGACCTTTCCGCTGCCTTCAAAGCCTATCTTGATGATCATAACCGTGGTCGCGCCTTCGTCATTGCAACCGACCACCCTTTGCCTGCGGAAATGCTCGCTCCCATCCTTGCCGACGAAAGTCTCCGGGAAAGGTTTGGCGGTTTCCTTCGCCTGACACGCGCCCGGGGCGACGCAGCGCTCTTCTCGTCAGTCGCCGGTCTTGAAAATTCAGCGAGCAAGTTCCTGGCCTATTGCCCGCCACAATATACAGAATCTGAAACGTGCCAGCCGATTGTCGAAATAGGCCGACAGGACGGCATGATGATCGTATCTCAGGATGCCCCAATCGCTGGCGATAATTTGACTGGCTACAAGGAATGGCTGGAGGCAAATGTCGCCAAGACAGCAGAGCCCTTAGGTGCGCTGGAGGAAGTCGAAATCATCGACATTCGGCGGCCCGGCGAGACTGATCCCAAGCCTGACGCAGGCGATAACTAAGCTAGGCTTTCTGCTGCGCTTCCGGCGCTGCGCGCGCAAAGGCATCAATCAACCGGCAGGCCGCATCGACCTCCTGCAGGCGCGGAAAGTCTGACAGGTCCATATCGAAACGGCGGGCATTGGAAACTTGTGGCACAAGGCAGATTTCAGCGATCGTAGGCGTATCGCCGAAGAGTAGTGCGGCCGGTGGAAGATCTTGCGCGATACGCTCCAGCGCCTCGAAGCCGCGTCGGATCCAGTCATGGTACCAACGCGTCACAGCAGCCTCGTCGGCGCCGAAGTCTTTTCGCAAGGTGGCCAAAACAGACAAGTTGTTAAGCGGGTGAATATCACAAGCAATCGTGTCGGCAAAAGCGCGGGACTGTAGACGTGTCCACGCATCCTCCGGCAGGAGGGAGGGGCCCGGCAAGGACTCGCTAAGCCATTCGATAATGGCCAGCGATTGGCCGGAAACGTGTCCATCCTGCTCGATTGAAGGCACACGCATCTGCGGGTTCAGGTGCTGGTAGCTCTCCGCGAATTGTTCATCCTTTCCGGGCGCAATATTGACCGGAACGCTGTCATAGCTTGCATTTTTAAGGTTCAATGCAATGCGTACGCGGTAGGCGGCTGACGAGCGCCAGTAGTCGTACAGTTTCAGCATTCGATTACTCCAGAGTTTCAGGCCAGTGACTCAAGGTCGAGAACGGCGAGCAGTCCTTCGCGTGCAGCGCGGCACTCATCCGCGAAAGCTGGATCAGCCAGATCCGAAGGAGCAAGGCGATCACGATATGTCGTCCGAACGACATCCTGCAATTCATCAATGGCTTCATCATCAAGCAGAACGCCCTGATGGCAGGAATCGATCTCCAGCTCGGTTATCACAACACGCAGGCGGAGACAGGCGGGGCCGCCCCCATTACGCATCGACTGCCGCACGTCCACAAACTCGACGTGTCCGATGGGGCCGTTACCCGCGACCATGCCCTCACAAAACGCGCGGGTGGACTCCATCTCTTGAGCCTCAATAGGCGCCACCAGCACGAGCCGGTCCTGGCCAGGCATCTGCAAGAGCTGTGAGTTGAACAGGTAAGACTTGATCGCATCGGCAATCGGCACGTCGGCATTCGAAACCATGACAGGCTTTAGTTCGAACAGTCCGTCAGCTGCGCGGCGAATGGCATCCAGCGTGCTGCGCGTGTCTTCGAACGCCAGCTCATGGAAGAAGAGCGTATCCAGGGCACCCACACACACAACATCATTGTGGAAAGCACCCGCATTGATCGCAGCGGCTGACTGCCGCGCCATGACAACTCTGGCACCATCCAGACCGTGCGATCGTGCAATGGCCTCGCTGGCCAGCAGGCTTTGTCGTGCGGGAAAACCAATAGTGCTCTCGCCTACCTCACGGCCGTATACGAACAGCTCAACCCCCATGGCGCTGTGCTCTGCACACAGCCGCACATGATTCGCGGCGCCCTCGTCGGCAAAATCACTATGCATCGGCAGCGCCGAATGAATCGAGAAACGGTCCTCATTGTCAAACAGCGTGATCAGCGTTGCCGTCGTATCGGGATGCTCGATACTCCTGTGAAGCATGGTGGACAGGTTGGCTGTTGTGAGATGGAGACGACCATCAGCTGTGTCGGCAGACGGGGACACCGTTGCCGCATTCGCCGTCCACATATTGCTCGCCGAATAGGCAGCCTTTAGGAGGTGCGGGGCAACTCTCGCCGCCGACTCGATGATTTGCGCATCCGTGCCGTGAAATCCGGCGGATACGAGAAAATCGAAGTTAGGTCGCGGCAAAGGTGGCAACACGCCCTGTATCAGACCACGCTGGAACAAGGCGCGCATCTTCTCCAGCCCCTGGAGCGCTGCTTCCCGCGGATTGGAGACTGCGCCGGCATGCGTTGCACTTGCAAGGTTGCCGTCCGACAAGCCGCCATAATTGTGCGATGGCCCAATCAGGCCGTCAAAATTGACTTCATATGCGCTCATTGCGGAAAACCTTGCGCGCCCAGCCGCTCGGCTTTGTCCGACACCTGGCTTGCCTGCGGCCAGGCGCAGTAGTCTGCCGCATAATAGGCACCCGGGCGGAAATTGCCCGAGAGGCCCGGGCCGCCAAAAGGCATCGACCCGCTTGCGCCCGCTGTTGGCCGGTTGCGATTCAGTATGCCGGCCCGCATCTCGCGGTGCGCCCGAACCCAGAGCGCATCGTCGTCGCTCACCAGCCCCCCCGAAAGACCATAACGCGTCGCATTAGCTCGCTGGATGGCTTCATCGAATGTCTTGACACGGACCACCTGCATCAGGGGGCCAAACAATTCTTCGTCCGGAATGTGGTGGGCCTCTGTAATGTCCATAACACCCGCGGTGACAAACCCGCCGCCGCGATCCATGCGCTTCAAACGCCGCAGCGGTTTGCCGCCAGCCTTTGACAGCATCATCTGGAAATCAGTTGCTGCATGGGCAGCGTTTTCAGAAACAAGCGGCCCCATGAAGACGCCCTCTTCATCCCATGCACCGATTTTCAGCCCCTTGGCGCGCGCAATTATCGCATCGACCACAGCGTCCCCAAATTTTCCTTCGGGCAGAATGATGCGCCGCGCACATGAGCAGCGCTGTCCCGTCGTCAGGAAAGCTGACTGCGCAGCGATATCCGCTGCAGCTTCGGCATCCGCAGGATCCCAGATGATAAGCGGATTGTTGCCGCCCATCTCAAGCGCCAAGATGACCTCAGGCCGTCCCGCAAAGTGCTTGTGAAAGAACACGCCGGTCTTGGCAGAGCCGGTGAACAACAGGCCGTTAATCTCGGCATTGAGCAGCGCGCCGCCCGTCTCGCGGGTGCCGTGCACAATGTTCAGACATCCATCCGGCAGCCCAGCGGCCTCGAAAGCCTCGGCCATCAATGCTGCCACACCAGGCGCAAGTTCTGATGGCTTGAAGACGCACGTATTGCCCGCAAGCAGGGCTGGAACAATATGTCCGTTGGGAAGGTGTCCGGGGAAATTGAATGGACCAAACACAGCCATCACGCCATGTGCCCGATGGGTCAGATGTGACGAGCCATAGGGCGCCGTCTCGAATTTGGAGCCCGCACGTTCATTCTGCGCAGCAATTGAAACGGCGACCTTTGCTTTCATGGTTGCGGCTTCGGCCCGCGTCTCCCACAAAACCTTGCCCATATCTCGGCTGATCGTTTCGGCAATCCTCTCGGTACGCTTCGCGATTTCTTCTGCATAGCGCTCCAGCACAAGCGTTCGGTCGCTCTGCGGCAGCCTTGACCAATGCCCGAAGGACTTCCGAGCAGAGGCGATCGCAGCTGCCACATCTTCCGGACCGGCTGCATTGCCCTCCCAAACTGTTTCTGCGCTTGCCGGACAGGCATTCGCAAAACGTGGTCCGCTACCTTCAGACCATTTTCCGTCGATGTATACACCCAGCGCCATTACTTGCTCCGTAGCCAGATCCGCGCCTTGGCACCGGGATCCAATTGAAGGGATTCAATGATTGCAGGTGATATGATCGCCACATCGTCTTCCTCGACAACCACATCTGCCAGCGAAACCCGGAAATTGGGCAGCGCGTCGCTTGAGACAAGTCCCTGCGATGCATTCGGTCGTCCGGAAACCTCCCCCGGACGCAACGTCACGACCCTGCTTTCCTGGATTGTACGGATATGACGCTTTTGCGCGGCAACAAGCGGACCGCCATCAAAAATGTCTACAGTCCTGTCAAACTGGAAGCCTTCCCATTGGAGCAGCTTGTAGGCGCCCACGCCATCGGAATGACAGCGCCCGATAACTTCCCGCGCCTCAGGCGGCAGCAGGTCGACATAGACCGGGTATTTCGGCATCAGGTCGAGGATGAACTGATTATCAGTCGTCGCCGACAAACGATCAGCTTCAGTGAAGTCCATGCGGAAGAAATGACGCCCTAGGCATTCCCAGAAGGGTGACTTGCCTGTCTCGTCTACAACACCGCGCAATTCAGCCAGAACATGCTCACTGAAACGGTCAGGCGCTGCAGCCATCAACAGATATCGTGACTGTGCCGCAAGTCGCCCTGCTCCACCGCCGCGATGACCAGCCTGTAAAAAAAGCGTGCCAACTTCCGTATACCCCACATATTCATTCGTCAGGATAAGTGCATCCATGTCGAAGCGCATATTGCCAGCCGCATGGCTGGCTTGTGCGAGCGTAATGACACGATAGTTGAAAAAAGGCTGGTCAATACCGGTTCCGGCTTTGACAGCAGAACAACCAACCGCTTCCCCGGTTCTCGTGTCTTCCATCATCAGCAGATATTTGCCGTACTCAATCCGCTTCTGACGACTATGGAAAGCTCGCTCCGATTTCTCGAGGCGCTCATACAGGATGGCCTCGTCAACAGGGAGACTTGTAAATCCGGGGCCAGATTGCCGCGCAAGGTCCATCAGCGCGCCGAGATCGTCCAGCCGTGAGGGGCGCATGACATAGGTTGCGGGCATGTCAGCGCTCCATCAATGCCTTGATACCAGGACCATCCATGCGTCCGTCAGCCAGACGATTCAGTATCAGGGCCGAGAGCGTTGCCCGTTCGGCAAAACTGTCGATTACGACGAATTCCTCATTTGAATGGATACGTCCGCCTCGCACGCCCAGTGTATCAACATTTGGTACGCCGGCGGCGAAGATATTGTTGCCCTCGCACACGCCACCTGTGTCCACAAATTCCAGATCCAGCCCGATGGCCTGCCCAGTCGCGCGAACGGCATCGAATATGGCTTGCTGGGCATTGTTGCGTGGCTTTGGAGGGCGATAGAACCCTCCGTGCAGATGACCTGAAATACCTGCGCGGTCAGTGGCACGCGTAAACAGGCGTTCGACTTGCTTAGTCGTCCAGCCCGCTGCTTCGGCATCAGGAGCACGCGCACCGAAACGCACCACAGCGAGATCAGGCACGATATTCACCGCGCTCCCACCCTCGATCGCGCCGACATTCACCGTTACGCCTTCGCGCTTGCCGTTTAAGCCTTCAAGACCCACGACAAGTTCCGCTGCCGCTTCTATCGCGCTGCGCCCCTCTTCCTTCGCCCGCCCGGCATGTGCCGCCTTGCCGTGCAATACAATGTCGAAAACAGCAGACCCTTTGCGCCCGCCTGACATGGCGCCAGTCTCCATTGCGGGTTCGTACGTCATGCCGATATGTGCACCCGAACGCGCCGCTTCAGCCAGCGCTCCGGAACTTGCGTGATTTCCAATCTCTTCGTCGGGCGTAATGACGATCTGATATCCGAGGCGATCAATAAGCGGGCCGGCTTCAAACGCCTTTAGCGCCTCAAGCATGACACAGAGCCCGCCCTTCATGTCAGCCAGTCCGGGGCCATTGAGCATCCCGTTGCCAATGTCCTTCACACCCTCAAACGTACCCTTTGGAAATACGGTATCGTAGTGACCGGTCATCACGACCTGAATGGGCGCCGAAGGCCGGGCCGAAACGCGGACAATTGGGCCCGTATAGATGGTCTCGGATTTTCCCGACGAATCAATCGTTTCGAAACCGGGAGATTCCTGAAGGCGGACATCGCCTTTTAGCTCTGAGAATGCATTGGCGAGATCGGCTGAAAAAGCCTTCAAGCCATCTGTATTCCAACTGCCAGTATTTACGTCGGACCACGCGCAGGTGCGGGCCTGCATTGCAGCCGTGGCGGCCTGCAGGCGCTCGCGAGCCGCCTCGTCTTCGCGCGTCATATGGGAGAGTTCGGTCATGTAAGCTTGGTTTCATATGTTACGTTAAGGAGCAAGCCTGCCGCAGGCTGGCGTCGCAAACAAAAACGGCCCGGCTGCTAAGCCGGGCCGTCTTATACTGTAGATCAGGCGATCTTATTGAACGCTGATAACAACTTCCGAACGACGGTTCAGAGGCTCGCGAACACCATCACGCGTCGCTTTGGCAAGATCGGTCTCGCCTTTCGCTTCTTCGGTGATGATCGAAGCAGCCACGCCACGGGACACGAGGGCCGAAGCCACAATGTCTGCACGACGCTGCGAGAGCTTCTCGTTGTACGCACTGGCGCCCGACGTATCGGTGTGGCCAGCAATCGTCACTGCGCTTGGAGCACAACCGTCACCAGCTGTGATGTTAGCGACAGCTTGGTCGATAACTGCAGCAGCCTGGCTCGTCAGGTCAGCTTTGTCCCACTCGAAGTAAACAACGAAGTTCTGGCTCAGACCCGAGCACACAACTTCCGGAGCAACCGTTTCCGTTGTTGGCGGAGGCGGTGGTGGCGGCGGAGGTGGTGGCGGAGGCG
>TARA_R110000787_G_scaffold16622_75_pt1 | contig 84366 bp, 85 predicted proteins | sample TARA_R110000787 | Tara Oceans TARA_R110000787 (sample SAMEA4397920) | marine metagenome | biome: Polar Biome; feature: [DCM] deep chlorophyll maximum layer (ENVO:01000326); material: water (ENVO:00002006), including particulate matter (ENVO:01000060) such as... | depth 35 m | reverse complement strand
CGGAAGCGATGAGAGTCGCTTCCGCTCGAACTTTCCCGGGTCTGATCTCACCGGAGTTACAGTATCAATGACAACAACAGTAACAGCAGACGGCGAAGCCTTGTCGGACAACCCGGTTACGGGTACGCTTCATACCGTGACAAAAGAATATTTTGATCTGACGCGCTTGATTGAACGGCTGCACCGGCGGCTGCTGGATGTTGTCCGGAATGAACTCATTAATAACGGGATCAATCAGGTCAACGCCGTGCAGGCCATGCTGCTGGCCAATATTGGTGAGGAAGAAATCGTCATCCGCGATCTCACCAGCCGTGGCTATTACCTCGGCTCAAACGTTTCCTACAACATCAAGAAGCTGGTTGATCTGGGCTTTCTGACCCAGACACGCGCCCCGCATGACAAGCGTTCCTTCACCATCTGCCTCACCGACAAGGGCAAACAGGTCAGCGAACTGATCGGCACGCTGCAAGGCCAGCTGGCTGAACGGTTTGTCGGCGAAATTGTCGATGTGGACGAGGTCAAGGCCGGCACCAAACTGCTCCGGCGTCTGGAACGCAGCTATACTGATTACATCGATTTCGGCGACCTCTGAACATCCGCACCGCGACGGGCTGTAACCGCTTCCGGACTCCGTGGCGGGCGGAAAACATTGTCTGCCCGGAATAACCGGGCGTCAGGGAGCCGTCCCTTCAAGAATATTCGTTGCCGGGCCACTGCTCTCCCATCCCTGAACCCGAAAGGCTCCGGTTGCCGCATTGGCCTCGAATGCAACACGGGTATCCGGGTTAAGGATGGGAGCGACCAGCCAGCCCATCGGCTCTGCCGCAGTATTCAGCTCCGTCATCGCCGACAGCCGGTCCTCGCTGTTGCGGCCCCTGTCACCCGGATGGTCGAAGTCAACCCAGTGATTGGCCGCTGTGACCATGCCTTCCCGTATCCGGGCACTGTCCGCCTTGCGTTCGATGACACATCCCTGCCCCGGCTGAAGACCTGCAAGGGTATAGAATACCGGCAGGGCAACCGGTGTCCGGGTGAGCATCTCTTTTGCCTCATTAAAGCTGGCGCATTCTTCCATCACTTTGCGAAGCAGATGAGCCGGTGGCAGGGCAGTGCGCATCCAGACACGGGCCCTGGTTGCCATCCAGTCTGCCGGTCGGCCCAACCCTGTTCGCAGCAATGGCGGTTGATTGATGGCAACGGCGAAACGGCCTTTTGCCACCGCCGTCAGAACCCCGGCAAATCCGGGCCATGTGATACTGACATAATCCCCCATCCGGCCGGTCATGATGAGCGTAATAAGCGTTCGACCCAGCGAATCCAGCGGCCAGTCAAGCGTCCGCAACAACCTTATACCCCCGGCAAGCGGGTCTTCATTCACTGAAGTGGTACAGGCCCATTCAAAACTGAGATTGAGCATGGTCGCTCCCGGACGGGCGATCCGGCGGGCAATCTCCGCAATTTCATATTTGTAGGGAGTATCGCAGCGGGCCAGCCAGCGACGGGAGATCATATCGGCAATCTGAATTCCCGGCCGGGAATAATGTCTGGTGGCTGAGTGCAGAATATCGTCAATCAGCGCCGGGCAGGCTTCAACCATATGCGGAGTGGAACGGCTTCGCAGATCGATCAGGGGAATATCGGGCAGCGTTTCGCTCAACTGTTTCTCTCCATCCTCCGTGCAACAGGTTGTCTTTACCCGGTCATTCGATCCGAACAGCCGAAGACAGGCAATGCATAAATCAGCCAGCGAAGGGACTTCTCTGCAGTTCATGAGTCCGAAGGCTTTGAAATTCCGATTGCTCTGGTATGTTCCCGCCGACTCATTCAGGAGACGAGCATGATCCCCCGTTATTCACGCCCCGAAATGACTGCCATCTGGGAACCCGAGAACAAGTTCCGGATCTGGTTTGAAATTGAAGCCCATGCCTGTGACGCACAGGCCGAACTTGGCGTGATCCCGAAAGAGGCAGCGAAAGCGGTCTGGGAGCGGGGCGCCTTTGAAGTTGACCGGATCGACGAGATCGAACGCGAAACCAAGCACGATGTCATCGCGTTTCTGACAAACCTGGCTGAGCATGTCGGTGATGAAGCCCGCTTCGTCCATCAGGGCATGACCTCCAGCGATGTGCTGGATACCTGCCTTTCAGTCCAGCTCACTCAGGCAACGGACATTCTTCTGAAAGATATCGACCGGGTACTGGAAGCGCTGAAAAAGCGTGCTTATGAAACCCGGGACATGGTTTGCATGGGCCGCAGCCACGGTATTCATGCTGAACCGGTGACGATGGGTCTGAAGTTCGCCCGTTTCCACGCCGAGTTTGCCCGCAACCGGGACCGGCTGATCGCCGCCCGCAAGGAAATCGCAACCTGTGCAATTTCCGGCGCGGTTGGCACCTTTGCCAATATTGATCCCGCCGTTGAAGAACATGTCGCGAAGAAGCTTGGCCTTGAGGTCGAGCCTGTGTCGACGCAGGTCATTCCGCGTGATCGTCATGCCATGTATTTTGCGACCCTCGGTGTCATCGCCTCCTCCGTCGAAAACCTGGCGACGGAGATCCGGCACCTGCAACGCACCGAACTGCGTGAAGCCGAGGAATATTTTGCCCCCGGCCAGAAGGGCTCGTCGGCAATGCCGCACAAGCGCAACCCGGTGCTGACGGAAAACCTTACCGGCCTTGCCCGGATTGTCCGCAGCGCCGTAACACCGGCTCTGGAAAACGTCGCACTCTGGCATGAACGCGACATCTCGCATTCTTCTGTCGAGCGAATGATCGGGCCGGATGCGACAGTCACACTGGATTTCGCCCTTAACCGGCTGGCAAATGTCGTCGACAAGCTGGTGATCTATCCGGAGAATCTGCAAAAGGCCATGGACCAGCTCGGTGGCCTGATCTTCTCACAGCGCGTGCTGCTGGCGCTCACCCAGTCCGGCATGAGCCGGGAAGACGCCTATAAGGCCGTTCAGCGCAATGCCATGAAAGTCTGGGCAAATGAGGGCAGCTTCCTTGATCTGCTGAAGGCTGACGAGGCGGTCGCTGCCCATCTTTCAGATCCCGAACTCGATGCGATTTTCGATCTGACATACCACACGAAAAATGTCGGCGTTATCTTCCGCCGCGTCTTCGGGGAATAACGGCCGGCCCTGACGACTTATTTTTTGTCGAAGTTTTCCACGCCGTCCCAGACCCCTTCCGGCGGGTTCTCGGCATACCGGCAGCAACGGTCGATCATGACCTGTGTCGGCCCGTCGTCAGGGCGTTCCCTGCCCAGTGCCTCGAACAGTCTGCAGGCATCCTTGAACATGCCATCCTGATAAACATCGAATGCACCGGTGAACCGCTCAACGAAATCAAGCGTATCAGCATCAATAACCGGTCCATCCTCCAGTGCATGGGCGCCCATCAGTTCATAAATGTCGAGCGGCTGAGTTGTCCCTTTTGGCGTCACCCGGTCAACGATCCGGAAAACGAAGCGGTCCTGAACACCATCAACAATGGTATCGCTCACCAGTATCTGAGTGCCGTAATATTTGTTCAGCCCCTCAAGACGCGCTGCAAGATTGACCGTATCACCCAGCGCGGTATAGCCCATCCGGTTGGTTGCCCCCATATTCCCGACAACCGCATCGCCGGAATGCAGCCCGAGACGGGTTACCAGAACCGGCCGCCCCTTTTCCTCATATAACCGGTTCAGTTCTTCAGATGCCTGACGGGTCGCCAGGATTCCGCGACAGGCATTAACGATATGCGCCGGGTCTTCTATCGGTGCATTCCAGACCGCCATGATCGCGTCGCCAATGAATTTGTCGATGGTACCATTATGCTTGAAAATGGCGCTGGTCAGCGCCTCGAAATAAACGGATGTGTGCTCCAGCAGGAATTCCGGGTCAGCCCCTTCTGACAGATCCGTGAAACCAGCAATGTCGGTAAACATCAGCGTCACACGCTGCCGGCTACCGCCAATTTTTGCGATCTGTCCGCTCGCCATCAGCTTCATGACGACATCCTTCGGCACATAGCGGGAGAAAGCGTCGATCGTCTGGCGCATATCTGCCATCGATTTCGACAACTGGGCGATTTCCTTGAAGATCGTCGGTCGTGGCTTGTAGCCGCTGAAATCGAATTTCCGGATCTTGTCGGCATCCTCTGCCACCCGGATCATTGGCCGGGTGATCCAGCCGGCCAGTACGGTCACACCCGGAACGGCCACAAACAAAATCAGGGCCGCAGCAAAAAACATGCTGCGGTACATGCTTTCGACCATTGGACCCGTGAACTGGTCCACCGGCGCAACAACAGAAATAACCCAGTTGGTTGTTGCCGGGCCGCTGACTTCACGCCAGGACAGGATCTGATCACCTTCAGAAGAGCCAAAGACAACGGTGCTGTCTCCATCCGGTTTATGGTCGAGTAACAGCCCGGATTTCAGAATCGGGTCTTTCAGGTCGATGATTTTCGGCATCCGCTGTTTCCGGAAAGCCTCATCAAGAATGTCCAGGTAATCGTGCACCTTGTCCTGTGCGATCAGCACACCGCTGTTATCCGTGATCGCCAGACGGGTTGCGTCACCAAATCGCTGGGTTTCCAGAAACTCGCTGAGTTGGGCAACGCTGATATCCAGACCAAAAACGCCCCCCTCAAAGAACGTCATTGCCCGGGAAAAGGTGATCCCCGGACGTTGCAGGCTCTGAAAGACATAGGGTTCGGTATTCACGGTGAAATTTGTCGCCAGGGCCGTAGAATACCATGGCCTTACGCGCGGATCGTAGGTGACGGTCGTCTCAGGCTCATCCTGCTTCATCGAGCCGTCGTCAAAGACATAACTCCACTGCTGATAGGCGCCGAATGCCCCGCGCGAAATAATCCGTCGCGCATAACGTACTCCCTCCGGGAAGCCCAGAGTAGAACGCGCTTCAAGAGGTTGGGCACCGACATTGATGACCTGAATAAAAGCACCGGTCTTGTCGGCGATATACGCACTGTAAGCCGTTTCGTGCCGTTGCAGCGTGCCGGTCAGATATCTCAGGGTGAGTTCCGGCTTATCCAGCGATATGGCTTCTGCCGGGAGCCCGGCCGTAATGTCTGCGATCAGACGGGCCTCATCGAAGAAGCGTTCGAGCCGCTGGGCAGTTTCGCCAGAGATGGACGACATCCACTTGTCAGCGGAGTCTATGATAATGCGCCGGTCCTCGAAATAATTCGCACCGACAAGCACCGCACTACATCCGATAACGACCGCAAGAACAGTCGTCAGAATCGTAAGACGTAATGGCGCCTTGTATTTTCCCAGCATAGCCACCCTGCAGATAACACCCCTCAGGGATGCAATCTATAAGGGTAGTCGCATTATCCCAAGTGAATATTAAGCCTGAATATTCACTTGACGATAAAAAGCAGCGTCATCAGCCCTGTGTTACCTGCAGATGCGCTTCGGCATAAAGGTCATCCATTTTCCGGCGCAGTGCTTCCCGTGTCATCGCAACCTTGGCGGCTTCAAAATCACCCAGCACCTTGCGCAGGACATCATCATCACCCGGCTCGTCAAAGTCCGAAGCCATCACTTCCTTGATATAGGCATCAGCATCCGCCTTGCCGAGAAGCTCTGCGGCCCAGGCACCAAGCATCCGGTTCCGGCGGGATTCCACTTTGAAACGGGTTTCTTCGTCATTTTTGTATTTGGCTTCGAAGCCCTTTTCCCGGTCCTTGAACGATGCCATGCCTTGGTACTCCTGCCAGTGATTACGTTGGCCGCAAGATAAGTCGGCCAGACGGTGTTTCAATGATATTATTAGTCAAATCGCAGATAAAATCATCAAGCTGCTGATTGCGGTTTACCGGAACAGCCTTATCTTGGTCCGGAAATGTGCTCCGTTATCATCCTCCGGCGGCCAGACCATGACTGGCCCGTCATCATTGCCGCAAACCGTGACGAAATGGCTGACCGCCCCTGGCGGGTGCCCGATCGACACTGGGGTGACCGGCCCGATGTTGTCGCGGGCATGGATGAGCTTTCCGGCGGTTCCTGGCTCGGCATCAACGACAATGGCGTCATTGCCGGCGTCCTCAACCGGCCACATTCACTTGGTCCGCAGGCTGGCAAACGTACCCGCGGAGAGCTTGTGCTCGAGATGCTTGACCATGCAGATGCTGCCGAAGCCGCAGCCGCCATTGCCGATCTCGATGGGTCGAGTTACCGGGGCTTCAATCTTTTCATCGCCGACAACCGTGATGCCTTCTGGGTCCGCTCAACAGGTGAAGGGATTGTCGACATAGCCCCGATACCGGATGGGGTGTCGATGCTGACCGCTCATGATCTGAACGATGTTTCCGGTCCGCGGACCGGGCGGCACTTACCCCGGTTCCGGGCAGCCCCGGCTCCTGAACCGGACCAGACCGACAGCTGGTTTGCCTGGGCAGCCTTGCTGGCATCCCGGGACAGCGACCCGGACGCAGGGCCGGGCAGTGCCATGCTGGTCGGCAGCGATACCGGGTTTGGTACAGTGTCCAGCAGCCTGATGGCGCTGCCGGCAATTGGGCGGGCGGGAATAAAGCCGCAATGGCTGTTCAACAGCGCCCCGAGGGACAAGGCAAAATTCGCCGCGATTCCGCTGGATTGATTCTGCTGACCGCCGTTGTTATGACCCCTTTTTGTTGATATAGCAGAGTTCAGGGCTGCCCGACGCCGGGTGGCCTCAACCGGGGCAGTCAACAGGCCCACAGAACGGATTCCAGACATGGCCCGACGCAGGCAGATTTATGAGGGCAGAGCAAAAGTGCTCTTTGAAGGCCCGGAGCCGGGTACGCTGGTGCAATATTTCAAGGACGATGCCTACAGCGCGCATGGTGCTGAAAAGGGTGTCATCACCGGCAAGGGCGTTCTCAACAACCGCATCTCCGAATATCTCATGACGCGGCTGTCTGAAATCGGCGTGCCGACACATTTCGTGCGCCGCCTGAACATGCGTGAACAACTGGTTCGCGAAGTCGAGATCGTCCAGGTAAAGGTCGCCGTGCGCAACATCGCCGCCGGTTCCTTTGCAGAACGGTTCGGCATGGCGGAGGGTGCACCCCTGCCGCGTTCGATTGTCGAATTCCGCTACATGTCGGAAGAACTCGGCTACCCGATCGTCTCCGAAGAACATATCACGGCATTTGGCTGGGCCGTTCCCCAGGAACTCGACGATATTCTTGCCATGAGCCTGCGCATCAATGACTTCCTCATGGGGTTGTTTCTTGGCGTCGGCATCCGGCTGGTCGATTTCAAACTGGAATTCGGACGGCTGTGGACCGGCGATGACCTGCGCATCGTACTGGCCGATGAAATCAGCCCTGACAGTTGCCGGTTATGGGATATCAAGACGAATGAACGAATGGACAAGGACCGGTTCCGTCAGGATCTGGGCCGGGTGGAGGAGGCCTATCAGGAGGTCGCCCGACGCCTTGGCATCCTTCCAGAAAGCGGACCGGGCGATATGAAGGGCCCGGCCCTGATGCAGTAAAACTCCAGAGACGGAAACCAGACCAAGATGAAAGCACGCGTGCATATCACCCTGAAAGACGGGGTTCTCGATCCACAGGGCAAGGCTGTCATGGGCGCACTCGGCGCGCTCGGATTTGACGGTGTCAAAGACCTGCGCCAGGGCAAGTTCATTGAAATCGAACTCGACGGCAACGATCAGGCTGCGGCCGAAAAGCAGGTCGCAGAAATGTGCGCCAAGCTGCTCGCCAATACGGTCATCGAAAACTACGAGATTGATATCGTAACCTGAGCACTGGCTCCGGATTCCGGACTTTGCCGGACATTTGCCCTGAACATATCGGAAAGTAACTGATGAAAGCAGCTGTGATCGTATTCCCCGGGTCGAACTGTGACCGGGACGCCGCGGTGGCACTGGAACAGGCGACAGGTCAGAAACCGCTGATGCTGTGGCACAAGGATACCAGCCTGCCAGCCGTTGACCTGCTGATTGTCCCCGGCGGTTTTTCCTACGGTGATTACCTGCGCTGCGGGGCCATCGCTGCGAAATCCCCGATCATGACGGAAGTGCGCAAGGCGGCCGATGCCGGCACACCGGTGCTTGGTATCTGCAATGGCTTTCAGGTTCTGACTGAAAGCGGTCTGCTGCCCGGCGTGCTGATGCGCAATCGCGGCCTGAAATATATCTGCCGCGATGTTGCCCTGCGGGTTGAGCGTAATGACCGGATATTCACCAAGGGTTATACCGAAGGTCAGGTCATTACGGTGCCGATCGCACATATGGAAGGCAATTATCAGGCTGATCCGGACGTGCTGGAACGGCTGGAAGCTGAAGGCCAGGTCGCTTTCCGTTACTGCGCGCCCGACGGTGCCGCGAATGACGATGCCAATCCGAACGGGGCCGCAAACAATATTGCCGGCATCTTCAACGACCGTGGCAATGTGCTTGGCATGATGCCCCATCCGGAACGGCTGGCCGATCCGGAACTCGGTGGTATGGACGGCGCAGCCATGTTTGCCGCCCTCGCCGGGCGGCTTTAACCCTTTTCTGCTCACCCTGAACGATCAGTCGGAAAACAGTGACAAACCAGACCAGCGACATCACCCCTGACGTCATCGCCAGCCATGGCCTGACCCCTGATGAATATAAAACCGCCTGTGATATTCTCGGACGGGAACCGAACCTGACCGAACTGGGAATATTTTCAGTCATGTGGTCGGAACATTGTTCCTACAAGTCATCAAAAAAATGGCTAAAAACCCTGCCGACAACCGCTCCCTGGGTGATCTGCGGCCCGGGTGAAAATGCCGGCGTCATTGATATCGGCGACGGACAGGCGGCGATCTTCAAGATGGAAAGCCACAATCACCCCTCCTTTATCGAGCCCTATCAGGGAGCCGCGACCGGAGTGGGTGGTATCCTGCGAGATGTCTTCACGATGGGTGCCCGGCCAATCGCCAACCTGAACGCACTCCGGTTCGGCGATGTCTCGCACGAAAAAACCCGTCATCTCGTGTCAGGTGTTGTCGCCGGTGTCGGTGGCTATGGTAACTGCGTCGGCGTGCCGACGGTTGGCGGGGAATGTAATTTCCACGCCAGTTACAACGGCAATATTCTGGTCAATGCCATGACCGTCGGCCTCGCTGAGACTGATAATATCTTCTATTCCGCAGCATCCGGCGTCGGAAACCCCATTGTTTATGTCGGATCGAAGACCGGGCGTGACGGCATTCATGGTGCCACCATGGCATCGGCTGAATTTGATGATGCCTCGGACGCCAAGCGCCCGACGGTGCAGGTTGGTGATCCGTTTACGGAGAAACTGCTGATTGAAGCCTGCCTTGAACTGATGGCAACCGATGCCATCGTTGCCATTCAGGATATGGGCGCGGCTGGCCTGACCTCATCGTCATTTGAAATGGCATCGAAAGGTGGTCTCGGCGTCGATCTGGATCTGGACCGGGTACCAACCCGTGAAACCGGCATGACGGCCTACGAAATCATGCTCTCCGAAAGCCAGGAACGCATGCTGATGGTGCTGCGGCCCGGCTCTGAAGATGCCGCACGGGCAATCATTGAAAAATGGGATCTGGATTTCTCGGTCTGTGGAGAACTGACCGATACCGGACGCATGGTCCTGCGGATGCATGGCGAAATTCAGGCTGACCTGCCGATTGATCCGCTGGCACTGGCCTCTCCCGAATATGACCGCCCGTGGAAGCCGACCCCCGCACAGCCGGTCATTACCGCAGCCGATCTGCCCGTTCCCGGTGACCTGATGGGTACACTGACACAGATCATGGGCTGCCCGGATGTCGCTTCAAAGAAATGGATATGGGAACAGTATGACCACATGGTCATGGCCGACAGTGTCCAGCGCCCCGGCGGGGACGCTGCTGTTGTCCGGGTTCACGGCACCCGCAAGGGCCTCGCCATGACCTCTGACTGTACACCGCGTTACTGTGTCGCCGACCCCGTAATGGGCGGCCGGCAGGTGGTTGCCGAAGCCTGGCGCAACATCACCGCCGTCGGCGCCACGCCACTCGCGATTACCGACAACATGAACTTCGGCAATCCGGAACGCCCGGAAATCATGGGCCAGTTTGTCGGCTGTATCGAGGGTATGCGCGAAGCCTGCCTTGCACTCGATTTTCCCGTCGTCTCCGGCAATGTCTCGCTCTACAACGAAACCAACGGTCAGGCCATCCTGCCAACCCCGACCATCGGCGCGGTCGGCAAGATCGATGATGTGCAGGACATAACGCGTATTGCCCTGCCGGACGGCTGCGACATCGTGCTGATCGGCGAGACCACGGGCTGGATGGGGGCTTCCCTTTACCTGCGTGAAATTGCCGGTCGCGAAGAAGGCGCACCGCCGCCAGTCGATCTGGCTCTTGAACGACGCAATGGCGACTTCGTCCGCACCGGCATCCTCTCCGGTGACATCCGGGCCTGCCACGATCTTTCTGATGGTGGCCTGCTGGTGGCCCTGACCGAGATGTGCCTGGCCGGTAACACAGGGGCGGCACTTTCAGCCCTCCCGGATGACCTGCCGGCACATGGCTGGCTGTTTGGTGAGGATCAGGCACGTTATCTCGTTGCCACCACCGATGGCGCCTCGCTGGTGGAAAAAGCGACCAGAGAAAATATCAGCGCCCGGATTATCGGATGCAGTGGCGGCACAAGTCTCACCCTGGCCGGAATCGGTGAAACCGGCCTCGACAGTCTGCGTCAGGCGCATGAAAACTGGATGCCTGCCTATATGGCCTGAAAGAAAACGGACATACGCAACATCCCTTATTGATCGAACTAAACTCAGGGTCGACAATACTATCCTTGTCAGTCTGTCCCCTGCAGGCCGAAGTCATCGATCGGAAACCGAATGTGACGCGCGATCAGGTCAAATATGGATGCGTGTTAATCTGTGGGATCCTCCTCATCCTTGCGGCGGCGATATTCACGTCCCGCCTGAACACCGAGACGCGGGCAGAGGCCAACCGGTCAGATCTGCAATTCAAGCTTGCGACCCTGAAGTCCAAGCTGGAAAGCGACATCAACAACAACATGTTGCTGTTGATCGGGCTGGCAACCGAAATCTCATTACATCCTGATCTCGGTCAGGATGAATTTTCCGATCACGCTTCGGAATTGCTGCGCTACGGACCGGCGCTGATCAATTTTGCCGCCGCAAAAGACCTTATCATCAGCCATGTCTATCCACTGGAACCAAACAAATCCATTCTCGGCGTCGATTACCGGAACATAGAAGATCAGGCTGATGTCATTTTCCGGGCCGTGAATACCGGCGACATGCAGCTGGCCGGACCGCTCCCTCTCATACAGGGCGGAGAAGCGATCATTGGCCGGATGCCAATCTACATCAACGATGAAACCGGCTCCCATCTGTGGGGAGTGGCAGCAGCGCCGATCGATTTCGGGAAACTGATGCAAAACAGCGGCATTCTTCAGCTTTCTGATATTTTTGATATCGCTCTCCGGGGGCGTGACGCTCAGGGTGAGAATGGTGCAGTATTTTACGGGAATCCCGGTCTGTTCGGTGCGGACACCGTCAAGGCAGTGGTCAATGTCCCCGGTGGATCCTGGCTCATTGCCGGCATGCCGAAGATTGGCTGGCAAGCTTCTGTAAAGCCGAACTGGTCTATATGGATTGCCGCCTCACTGGCAGAAGCCGCCTGGATACTGATTGTGGTTCTCGGTTATCTGCGTGCCCGGGAAGCTTCACAGGCCCGGCGTGCAATCGAGCAATCCCAGAAAACATTCGAATATCTCTTTGAACATGCCTCCGACGCCATGTTTCTGATAGATCCCGAAAAACTCACTTACATCGGGGCCAATGAACCAGCGCAGAAACTGCTCGGTTATTCCCTGGATGAGCTGAAATCTCTCCATTACGGAGATCTGAGCAGCGAAGCTCATCGTGATGAAATCAGAGGACGCCCGAAAGAACTGCTTGATGGCCGGAAAATGGTCTACGACTGGGAGCTGATCCATAAAGAGGGATATACGATCCCCGTCGAAATCAGCGCCAGAGTGATCAACAATGGCGGCGAAAGTGTCATGCAAACGATCGTCCGGGACCGCAGTTCCCAGCGACGCCACGAACGGGAACTGATGAGCGCAAAACGGGAAGCGGAGCTCGCGAACCATGCGAAGTCGCAGTTTCTTGCGAACATGAGCCATGAGTTGCGAACCCCGCTGAATGCCATTATCGGATTTTCCACAATCCTGAATGAAGAAATCCTCGGGCCACATGCGACCCCTCAGTACAAAGAATATGCCGAAGACATTCAGCGGTCGGGCGAGCATCTGCTGAAGATCATCAGTGACATTCTCGATATTTCGAAGATTGAAGCCGGTGAAATGCGGCTCGACTTCGAACCGATTGATCTGGTGCCGATTCTCGACGCCGCCATCCGGATGTGCCAGCCGCGGCTGCGTGAAAAGTCACTGGCTCTGCAGATAACGATACATCAGGATCAGCTCATGATCCTTGGTGATGAACTGAAAATGAAGCAGGTCTTTCTGAATTTGCTCAGTAATGCGGTCAAATTCACGGTTGAGGGCGGTATTGCCATCGAAGCAGAGCAGACCCAACAGAATACCATCAGGATTACGATGACAGATACCGGCCGGGGCATGAGCGAGAAAGATGTCGACAATGTATTGCGACCCTTCGTTCAGGCCGAAGACATCATGATCCGCGACAATGAAGGCACGGGTCTCGGACTTGCCCTGGTGGATGCCTTCGTCAATGCGCATGGCGGCCGGCTTGATATCAAAAGCACACTGAATATCGGCACCACCATCACCATGGAATTTCCGGGAATCAACGAGTCAGCAGAGGTTATCAGTGCCGCTGACTGAGATGGTTCCCTTGGCCTTACCGTTGACAGTACATTCCGGGCCGCCTATATGCCGGGCAACTTAAGGGGATAATCTGATGGCAATGTCTGCTGGCGAAATTGAAGCTTTGATCAAAGAAGGTCTGCCGGATGCGGAAGTCCGTATCGACGACCTGCGAGGTGACGGCGATCATTATGCCGCCCATGTCGTTTCTGCCGCCTTTGCAGGCAAGTCGCGTGTACAACAGCACCAAATGGTTTATTCCACATTGAAGGGTCGCATGGGTAACGAACTCCACGCCCTCGCCCTCCAGACATCTGCGCCAGAATAAGCGCATTCAGAAAGGATAAAAAATGAGCGACAATCCGGTATTTGCCGATATCCAGAAGGCTGTCGACGAGAACGAGGTTCTGCTGTTCATGAAGGGCAACCCGATGTTCCCGCAGTGCGGATTCTCGGCGACTGTCGTTCAGATTCTCAGCCATCTCGGTGTAAAATTCAAAGGTATCAATGTCCTTGAGGACATGGAAATCCGCGAAGGCATCAAGCAGTTTTCAAGCTGGCCGACCATCCCGCAGCTTTACGTCAAGGGCGAGTTTGTCGGCGGTTGCGACATCATCCGTGAAATGTTCGACAGCGGTGAGCTGGAACAACTGCTCGCGGACAAGGGCGTTCAGCGCGCCGCCTGATCCGGACTGACCGGGTCTGCGCATGATCGCGGACCCGGCATCTCCGTCTTGTTACCGGCTGGCCAGTGCCTCGCGGACGAAATCCAGACGGTCCTGACCATAGAAGGGTTCGCCATCCACCACGTAAGTAGGCGAACCGAAGACGCCTAGCGACAGTGCTTCCTCACTGTTGGCTGTGAACTCCTTCTGAAGTTCCGGATCATGGGCATTGCCAACCAGCGATACCCCGTCCAGCCCCACTGAATTACACAAATCCGTCAGCACCTCCGGACTGTCCAGATCACGGTCGTCCCGCCAGAGCGCTGCCAGAATTGCGGCAGACAGAGCATCCACATCACCACCGGACCGCTGTGCACCAATGACACAGCCGCTGGCCAGTTCGCGCCCGCCATAATGATGCACGGGATGCGGGTTTACCGGCATCCCCCGTCGTTTTGCCCAGCGCACCAGATCCCGCTCTGCATGCGCCTGCCGCATCGGATGAAGGTCTGGAAAACGTGATCCACCTGAGCCTTCAGCAAGACGACCAAGATGAACCGGCTTATGAACAAGCCGCCGTCCTGACTGCCGAACCAGTTCAGCGATCTCAAGAGACCCGAGATAGGCAAAGGAGGAGCGGACGGAGTAGAAATAGAGAATATCCTTCATGACTTGTCTTCCTGCAGCATGTTTTCTGCGATCTTGAGGTTGCGCCGGATGGCCGGATTCCGGGGCTGCAGACGCAGGGCTTCGACATAGCGGGAAACCGCATCAGCCGGACGCCCCAGCTGCATCAGCACATTCCCGAGATTACTGAGTACCCCCGCCATCTCCGGCTCCAGTGCCAGGGCAGCTTCATACAGTACAACCGCTGCCTCCGGGCGACCGGTCATGGCGGCAATATTGCCCAGATTACTTTTACCCTGCGGATCTGTCGGGCGCAGTTCGCTGTAGGTCATATAGGCATTCTCCGACTTGTCGAACTGGCCAAGACGCGCAAGGGCATTTCCCATCTGAAGATGCGCGGGCGCGAAATCCGGTTCTGCGTCACAGGCAGCCGCAAATTCGCCCAGAGCTGCTGTGATATCGCCCTTCTTCATCAGCAAATCACCGAGCAGTACCCGATAGGCTGCAACCGCCCCATCCAGCAATACCGCTTCACGCAGCATCGACAGGGCTTCATCCTGCTGATTTTCCTGAGCCATGACCACGGCGATCACATGATGTGCTCCGGCTTTCGTCACATCGTCATCACCAGTTTTCAGGAGCGCCTCTGCGATCTGTCTGGCTCCCGCAAAGTCGCGTTCTTTCAGCCTGTCGCGGGCATCAGCCAGGGAACCGGCCTGCACCTTGTCTTCCACCACGTCACCATCCCCTTTGACGTTATGTCTTCATTCTTTGCTGCCACTGCCCCTCGTTCGACAGCACAGAGGTTATCCGGACCATCAGCAACGACAAGACGAAACGAAAAAGGCCGGCTCCTGAAGAGCCGGCCTGATGTCGTCGCGACAGAAGTAAGTGTCAGCGAGAATAGAATTCGATGACGAGGTTTGGTTCCATCTGCACCGGATAAGGAATATCGGCCAGTTCCGGCTGGCGGATGAAGGCACCACGCATCTTGCTGTGATCGACTTCGATGTAGTCCGGCACGTCCCGCTCGCTGCTGTCGACAGCATCAAGCACCATCGGGATGTCGCGGATCTTCGGGCTGAGTTCAACGATGTCGCCGTCCTTGATCATGTAGGAGGCAACATTCACCCGGTGGCCGTTGACCTTGATATGGCCATGGCTGATCACCTGACGTGACGCGAACACAGTCGGTACGAATTTCATACGGTAGACAACGGCATCAAGACGACGCTCCAGAATGCCCACCAGATTTTCAGATGTATCACCGCGACGACGAACGGCTTCGGCATAGTAACGGCGGAACTGCTTCTCACCGATATTGCCGTAATAGCCTTTCAGCTTCTGCTTCGCCATGAGCTGCAGACCGAAGTCCGACGGCTTGCGGCGGCGCTGCCCGTGCTGGCCCGGCGCATATTCGCGCTTGTTGATCGGGCTTTTCGGACGGCCCCAGAGATTGACGCCGAGGCGGCGGTTGATCTTGTACTTAGATTGAAGGCGTTTGCCCATAGGTCACACTCACTCGTTAACCGGTTGTTATCTGGCGGATTTTTCCGCCGGTTTATGTTCCGAACAGCTCATATCGAGCGTGGCACTTCAGCCCGCGTTATCGGAAAGAGCGCGCACTATATGCATTCTGTCCCTGCTGTCAAAGACTGATCCCCCTAAACACCGCAGAAATGCTGACTTCCGGACACGACAAGCTGTCACAACCCCACAGCAGCGGCCGCTATTCCGGTCATGAAAACGGTTTGCGCATCGGCTCAACTGTCCTAACCTTCATGACAGACAGGGAAACTGGGGGAGACCGGGCGCATGACAAACCGCGCCGCGGCCTTACTTGCCGAGGATATACATAAAAGCTTCGGGACACTTGAGGTCCTGAAGGGAATCACTGTGTCCGCCGAAGATGGCGACGTGATCTCGATCATCGGATCATCCGGATCGGGCAAAAGCACCTTCCTGCGCTGCATCAACTTTCTGGAAACGCCCGACAAGGGCCGGGTCGTTGTCGGCGGCGAAGAAGTTGTCATTCAGACAGATCGTCACGGCAACCCGACCGGCGTCGACAGCAAGCAGATCGATGCGCTGCGGACCCGTCTGGGAATGGTCTTTCAGAGCTTTAACCTCTGGTCGCACATGACCGTTCTGCAGAACGTCATGGAGGGTCCCCTGCATGTGCTGAAACGCCCCAGAGGCGAGGTCCGGGACGAGGCAATGGCCATGCTCCAGAAGGTCGGCATCGCCGAGAAGCATGGTGCCTATCCGTCAGAACTTTCCGGCGGTCAGCAGCAACGGGTCGCCATCGCCCGTGCGCTTTGCATGCAGCCCCGCGTTCTGCTGTTTGATGAGCCGACATCCGCCTTGGACCCGGAACTGGTCGGTGAGGTGCTGCGGGTCATGAAGGATCTTGCCGCTGAAGGCCGCACCATGCTGGTCGTCACCCACGAAATGGGCTTTGCCCGGGAAGTCTCAAAACGGGTAGTCTTCCTGCATGAAGGGCGCATAGAAGAAGAAGGAACACCGGCGGAGGTTTTCGATAACCCCCGGTCGGAACGGTGCAGGCAGTTCCTCGCGAGCAGCCTGTAACGTCATACAGCCCGGACAGAACAGGGTCCGGAACTTACCTGCCAGCCTCCGGGCTGGTTCAAACCGCCAAAAAGGCAACTGGGAGACTGACTATGAAAAAAATTGCACTTATTGCCGCCGCCGCTGCGCTTACTTTCAGCGCTCAGGCCCTGGCACAGGATTACAAGAAGATCACCATCGCGACCGAAGGTGCCTATGCGCCGTGGAACTTCAAGGACTCTGCCGGCAATCTCGTCGGTTTTGAACTCGACCTGGCGAAAGACCTCTGCGCCCGCATGAAGATTGAATGCACCATCGTCGAGCAGGCCTGGGACGGCATTATCCCCTCCCTGCAGGCCAAGAAATACGATGTCATCATGGCCGGTATGTCGATCACGGCAAAGCGGATGGAAACCATCACCTTCTCACGGGATTACGCCGCGACACCCGGAAGCTTCGTGGTGACCAAGGACAGCCCCTTCGCCGATTTCAGCACCAGCCTGTCAGCCCTGACCCTGGATGATGTTTCGGCTGAAGAACGGGCAGATCTGGACAAGATGATTGCCACCTTCAAGGGCAAGACGATCGGTGTCCAGACATCCACGACACACGAAAACTTCCTGCGTGAGATCATGGGCGACAATGTCGACATCCGCACTTACGACACACAGGAAAACCTCGACCTTGATCTTCAGGCAGGCCGGGTTGATGCGGCCCTTGCCTCGATGAGCTACTGGGTGCCCCTGCTCGCTTCAGACAAGGGCAGTGACATGAAGCTGATTGGTCCGGGCATGACCCGCGGCCCGTTTGGTGCCGGTGTCGGTGCTGGCATCCGCAAGGAAGACCAGAAACTGGCAGACATGTTCACGGCAGCAATCAATTCAGCAATCGCTGACGGTACACTGAAGCCGCTGGCCGAAAAGTGGTTTGGTTTCGACGCCGCTGCGAAATAAGCAGACAGGATCAGGTGGTGACCTGCCAGCAGGTCACCACCGGTTCAGCGGATAAGCACAGATGAATTTCAGCCTCCTCGTCTACGGTGATACCGGCTGGGGCGACGAAATGCTGGTTGGCGGGCTGATGACCATTGCCATCGCAACCTGTTCATTTCTGCTTGGCATTGTCTTTGCTGTCGCCGCGGCGGCTGCAAAATTATCACAGAGCATTTTCTTCAGAGGACTGGCCGCAATCTACACGACAGTAATCCGGGGCATACCCGAATTGCTGATTATTTATCTCGTCTTCTTTGGGGCCGGGCAGCTGATGCGCAGCGTCGCCACCCTGTTCGGCTATACAGAATATTTCGACCTGCCCATTTTCGTCACCGGCATGATCTGCATCGGCGCCAGTTCCGGCGCTTATTCGACCGAAGTCATCCGCGGCGCTGTTCTGGCCATCCCCAGGGGACAGCTGGAAGCAGGTAAAGCTATCGGGATGGATAAATGGCTGATGTTCTGGCGCATACTGGTACCGCAGGCAGCCCGTTTTGCCCTGCCCGGACTGGGTAATATCTGGCAGGTCACGCTGAAAGAAACCGCCCTGATCTCGGTTATCGGTCTGGCTGATGTCATGCGCAAGGCATCAGAAGCCTCCGGTTCCACCAAGGAGCCGTTCACCTTCTATTTCACCGCCCTCATAATCTTTTACGTGATCACAAAGATATCCGGACGCGGCTTCATCTACGCCGAAAGACAGGCGAACAAAGGCGTGAGGCGCGCCTGACATGTTCAATCTGAAAGTCATGTCCGACGCCTGGCCGCAATTGCTCGCGGCAATCCCTGTCACCCTGCAACTGACAGGTTCTGCCCTGCTTCTGGGTCTGATCCTGGCACTGATCATCGCCCTGATGCGCCTGTCATCTCATGCTGTACTACGACTGCCCTCTCTGGTTTTCGTGGATATTTTCCGTTCGACCCCCCTGCTCGTACAATTCTTCCTGATCTATTATGGATCGGGTCAGTTCCGGCCGGAATTGCAGGATGTCGGACTCTGGACCTTCTTCCGGGAACCCTGGTTCTGTGCCGTTCTCACATTGATGCTGAACACGGCAGCTTATACATCCGAAATTATCCGTGGCGGCATCCAGTCTGTCGGCCATGGCCAGATCGAAGCAGGGCGCGCCTGCGGAATGTCCACCTTCCTGCTGTTCCGGAGAATTATCCTGCCGCAGGCCGCCCGGCAGGCATTGCCTGCCTATGGCAACGAAATCATCCTGATGGTCAAATCATCATCGCTGGCCAGTACAATCACGATTCTTGAAATCACCGGTGTCGCCAAGAAAATCATTTCGGCCACCTTCGAGCCGATGTCCGTCTTCCTGATCGCCGGGATCATTTATCTCACCATCAACTTCATTGTTGTCATCGCTGTTCAGACGCTGGAGGTCCGGCTGTCGCCGCAACTTCATCGAAATCACCGCAGCCTGTACAGTCGTTTCCGGAGTTTCTTCGGCTCTCCCGTACAACCACCAGAAAGGCCCTGAAGGACAGGTGATATCTGCATCGTCGTCCCCCCGTTGATATGATAGACAATCACCATGGTATTTACAGATCATCATAATGCCTGCAACCGGGCAGGTTCCTGTGGCTGACGACAGGCTGCGGCGCGGCATGCTATCGCGATTCAGTTTGCGGCAGCTGCTGTTTTGCTGCTTTACGCTGATTGCCATCATCCCGGTCATCACGCTGACCGTCTGGATCCAGCGATCTACCTTTGATCGGGAAATTGAAGCGGTTGAAGAAAAGCATCTGCTGCTGGCGAAAAACCTGACGGATGCCCTCGCCCGCTATTCAAAGGATGTCGACGCAGCTTTTGGCCTGACTTCCTACCGGGTGAATTCAGGTACTTTCGATCCGTCTTTCTCCGGCTTGCTGCGGGAACTCGGATTCGACCATTTCTGCGTACTGGATCAGGATGGCAAAGTCATCAATGCCGTGATCGTCGATGAAAAAGCCGCCCCCCTGTCCGACGGTACCTGGAAGCGTCTGGCGCCATACTGGCGGCAGGCCGCCGCCAATCGGGAGCTGACGCTTTATACGCCTGTAACATCCAATAAAGGCGGACAGGCCCGGATCTACATTATTCGCGCCCTTACCGAGACGACCTTTTCCATCGGCGCACTGCGTCTTGATTATCACCGGGCGTTACAGAAGCGAATATCCTTCGGCCAGCTTGGTCACGCAGCCATCGTTGACGCCACCGGTCAGGTTATCGCCCATCCGGACAAGGAATGGGAACGCACGCACAAGGATATATCAAAGATAAAACCGGTTGCCGCGATGATGCGCGGCGAAACCGGGGTCGCACAGTTCTATTCGCCCGCGATAAAGGCTGACATGATCGCGGGCTATACCACGGAACCCCGCAGCGGCTGGGGAGTTATGATACCGCAGCCGATTTCAGAACTTAAAGCAGCCTCCATGGATGACCGCATGGCAGCGCTTGGCGTCAGCCTGCTGGGCATGACAATTGCCGCAGTATTGAGCTGGATACTCTCCGGCATCGTCGCACGCCCCATTCTTCGATTGCGCAGTGCAGCCCAGAATGCCGCCGAACATGGTCAGGTTGAACCGGTAGAGACCAACAGGAACACCGGCCCCCGCGAGGTCGGCGAGATGATCACTGCCTATAACGGCATGGTCGAGATGATCATCAATCGTGAAAGTCAGGCGATAGAAGCCGGTGAGCGACTGGATGAAGCGCAGCAACTGGCCGGCATTGGCAACTGGCGCTGGAATCTTGCAACCCGTGAGATGTGGTGGTCGAAGGCCATTTACGGAATTCTCGGCATTGATCCGAAACAGGGACCGCCGACCGCAGAAACTCTGGGTCGGTTTGTGCATCCGGAAGACCGGCAACGGGTTGCCAAGGCCGTCGCAAATGCGGTCGATGAGGGAGGACGGTTTTCGCTCGATCACCGGATTATCGCCAAAGACGGTTCCATCCGCTATGTCGAACAATCCGGCGATGTACGTTTTGACGAGGAGACCGGCGATGCCAAGATGATCGGCACGCTTTACGACATCACCGACCGTAAGCAGAACGAAGAGGTTCTGTTCAAGCAGGCGAATTTCGATGCGGTCACAAATCTGGCAAACCGCAATCTGTTCCACAAACGCCTGCGGGATTCCGTGGAACTGGCCGCAGAAGACAATTCCTCCTTCGCCCTGATCTTTATTGATCTCGACGGATTCAAGACGGTCAACGACCTGCGTGGCGCACTGGCCGGCGACGCCCTGCTGAAAGAAGCCGGGCGGCGTTTGCTGGAAATTCGGCGGTTTGAAGATGTTGCCCGCCTCGGTTCTGATGAATTCACCGTTTTGGTGAAGGATAGTGAGAGCGTCGAAGAACTTGAAATCCTGACCCATCAGATCATGGACAGCCTGTCCCGTCCCTACCGTCTGGAGGGCAAGGAAAGCTTCATCGGGGCCAGTATCGGGGTCGCCCTCTATCCGACAGATGCCAACAATCCTGCCGACCTTCTGCAAAATGCCGAAACCGCCATGCACCGTGCCAAACGCGATGGCCGCAATGCGCTTCGCTTCTTCACGGACAAGATGCGGGAAGATTCCCGGGTTCGTACCGGTCTTGAGAATGACCTGCGTCGCAGCTGGGAACGGCGGGAATTTTCTGTCGTGTATCAGCCGATCATTGATCTGCAGAGCAATGCCATTATCGCCGCCGAGGCACTGATCCAGTGGCGCCATCCCGACCGGGGACTGGTCTCGACCCAGAGCATCATACCGATCATTGAGGATATCGGCCTGATCGGGCTGATCGGACGCTGGGTGCTGGAAACTGCGGCAACTGACGCCCGGCGCTGGCGTGAAGCCGGTTGTGGCAAGATATCCATTTCCGTCAATCTGTCCGGGCGTCAGCTTGAACGTGGTCTGACCGTCAACGCCATTGTCGATTCCGTTGAAACCGCCGGTCTGCCACCCTCTGCGCTGATTCTGGAAGTAACGGAATCAATTCTGGTCGATGACATGGATGCCGCCATCAACTGGCTCAGCGACCTGCGGTCCCGTGGAATCCGTGTCGCCATTGATGATTTCGGCACCGGCTATTCGTCACTCGCCTATCTGAAACGCCTGCCCGCAGACACCATCAAAATCGACCGCGAGTTCGTCTCCAACATGCTGAACGATGAACGTGATCTGGCCGTGGTCAGTTCAATCCTGTCGCTGGCGCACGGTCTCGACTTCCGGGTCGTCGCTGAAGGTATCGAAGATCAGATGCAATGCGACGAGTTGCGAAAAATGCATTGCGATTACGGGCAGGGCTATCTGTTCAACCGCCCGATGAGTGCCGATGATTTTGCTGATTATGCAAGAAAGCAGTCACGCCCCTCAGTCGTCAATATCACCGACTGAGTGTCGACAGCCTCGCCGGTTCGGCGAAATGTCTACTGTGGTGGCGTCAGGGTTTTCCAGTTGGCTTCAAACTTATCCCAGAGACGCCCCGGCAATTTCAGAATTGATGGTGAGGCAGCGACATCATCATAAACCTGAACCACATATGACGGCTTGTCACCGGCACGTGCTTCATTGACGGAAGTTTCAGCCAGGGCGATTGCCTCACTGGTCAGGCCGGCAGTCACCTGCTGGCGGGCGTGATAATCCAGCCGGTGCTCAAAAGCATAATCCCCGATCATCTCGTAATTACGCTGGCAACGCGACGTCGCTTCAAGAGCCGCACTTGTTGCCTCGACATCAGACGGCGATGTACTACCCGGAGACTGTTCGCGGTCAACGCTGATTGCACTGTAAACGACGCAAAGCTTATAGGCTGTTTTCAGGTCATCAAGATCATGAACCTCGCCCGCCTCAAGCTCGGAAAGCCGACGTGTGCTGTCAGGCAGTATCGTGCACCCGGCCACAGCCAGCAGCGCCAATGCTCCAGAAAACCTGGCTATCGTGCCATATTGACGCAGTTGCATGAACTTTTTCCCAGCGAATCGAATCGCTTTGAATTGTGCCGATTTTAACTGGCCGATGGAAGGGAAATTCGCAGACAAAACTTCGCCCCTGTTTTCAAACTCTTACGGGAAACAAGGCCGTCACGCAACTGTCAGAAGAACCCGCCACTCCCCTGCGCTCACTCCGGGGGTGGCGGTAATTGGTCGGGAACTGTTTGGCTCGTCGCCCGTTGATGTTCTGTAAGCCAGCTGCTGCCCACCGGGCCGGCAGAGGGTATTCTGTTCATTAACAAGCGGGGAAGTTTCCCATGTCGACCAGTAATGATGCGATCAAGAAAGACATCGACGACCTCCGGGCCGTTCTCAACCAGCTGACCAGCGATGTTTCCGACCTGAGCAAAGCGACCGCGACTAGCCTGAAGTCACAGGGTGAGAAGAAAGCCGCTGAACTGAAGGCCGGTGTACAGGCAGGCTCACAGGCCGCCGTTGAAAAAGGCCGTGAATCCGCTGCTGCGATTGAAGGCACAGTCCGGGAGCGTCCGTTCCAGAGCCTCATGGTTGCTTTCGGCGCCGGGCTTGTCCTGTCCCAGATTCTTCGCAAGCGCTGATCATAAGGGGGGCATGGCATGACCATAGCTGCAATTGGGGACATTATCTCCGGCTCGGTGAGCCAGATGCGGGCGACCGCGCGTCAGACGGCCAGATGTGCAGCTCTGATGTTGCTGTCCGCCGTCATCCTGACCATTGCCACCGGCTTTGGTCTTGCCGCCCTCTATCTTCACCTCGTCACATTTCTGCCGGCCCACGAAGCTGCAGGATATATTGCCGCCGGTCTGTTCAGTACCGGGATTCTGGTGCTGTACTTCACACTCCGCCGGAGAAAACCTCCGGCAGGGGAACATGTCGCGCAGACACCTCCATCAGCTCTGGCCGCACAGTCCGCCATCGAAGACTGCACCCGGGCCGCGTCAGACATCGTTCGCCGTAACCCGGCATCGACACTCATGACCGCACTGGCGGCCGGTGCAATCATCGGGCTGCTGAAGCCTGAAGACTGACGGATGGAAGGACGCATCCCGCGTCCAGCCTCGCCACTGAAAGAACCGCAGGATGACTGATGTTGACCCGCAGGCTCCTCCGACTCCCCGGAGCCGTCTGCGCCCGATCACGCAAACCGAACTGACCGAATTGATTAGCGGCGCCATGCCCTACGCGGTCATCAGTCTCGCCCTGCTGGCCATCCTCTATACATTCTACTTTGCGACAGATCTGTTTCTGCCGATCTTCATTGCCCTTTTCCTGAGTACCATCCTGCGACCGCTTGTCAGGCATCTCTGCCGGATCGGACTCCCGGCCTCACTTGCGGCGGCCCTGGTTCTCACCGTCGTCATCGGCACCTCTGTCAGTGCGACGGTCAACCTGTCACAACCGGCAACCGAGTGGGTCAACCGCCTGCCCAGTCTGGAACGGGAAATCAGAAGCAAGCTCTGGCAGGTTACGGAATCAATCGAGCAGGCAAAGCAGGCGACAGAGAAAATCCAGAAGATCGCGGAAGTCGAAGACGGCAAGCCACCCAAATCGGAAGTGGTCGTGAAAGGGCCCAGCCTGCTGGACAAGGCCTTTGCCTCAACCTGGCTGACCTTTGTCCAGATCCTCATTGTCATTCCGCTGACATTCTTCTTCCTGTCGCAGGACAGCACCCAGACACGCCGGGCCATCAGCCGCATCCCCTGGCGGGCACATCAGCGTTCTGTTGAAGATCTGATCGATGCCGTTCAGCAAACCGTAACCCGCTATCTTCAAATCAGCGCCCTGATCTATCTCAGCCTCGGTATCGTCACGGCAATTCTGCTCTATCTGCTGAACATGCCGAACCCGGTATTGTGGGGCGCACTGGCTGCCCTGCTCGGCTTCATTCCCTATGTCGGGCCGATGATTGTTTTCTGCTGCATTTCAATTGTATCACTCGTGACATTTGACAGCTGGTGGCAGATCGGCGCACCGCCACTGGCCTATGGCCTGCTGACCATTGTCGAAGGCTCGTTCATCACACCGGCAATCCTTGGCAGACAGCTGACGATCAGCCCGATTGCCATCTTTCTGTCGATGCTGGTCTGGACCTGGGTATGGGGTATCCCCGGCGCCCTGCTCTCGGTTCCCATTCTGGTCGTCATGCTGACCGCCCTGCGGCACCTGATCCTGATCGCCAGAGACCAGCCCGCCCTGCGGAAAGAAGACGAAAGCACCAGTGCGGCTGCTCAGGAGTCCTGAACGAGAAACGCATTCATCGTTCTGCCAACAACGGGCATCTAACAAATTATGGATGTCATTTCATCGCTTCATCAGATGAAGCTGTGGTGGTGGAGCCGAGGAGGATCGAACTCCTGACCTTCGCATTGCGAACGCGACGCTCTCCCATCTGAGCTACGGCCCCGCCAATGCGCGGGATAATGGTGACGGCTGGTGATCCTGTCAAGCGCGTGATAGGCCGGTAATTCTCGGTTGCACGCTTGCGAAACTGCGGTCCCGCAACTAGGTTTCACTCCTGAATAAGAACTGAACGGATCTGCCTGCCATGCCGCTGATTACAACTCTTTTCGGCATCATACAGTCGCTGCTGACACTGTATATGTTCGCCTTCATCATCATGGCGATTCTGTCCTGGCTGGTGGCCTTCAACATCGTCAATACCCAGAACAAATTCGTTTATATGGTCGGTGACTTTCTGCACCGGATCACAGAGCCTCTGTTACAGCCGATCCGGCGGATTCTGCCTGACCTCGGCGGGATCGATATCACGCCGGTATTTGCCATTATCGCAATCATTCTGGTCCGCGACGGTCTTCTGCCGACTATCTTCCAGATCCTCGTTGGCTGATCTGCCATTTCGGAAGTGACGGCAACATTCTCTCCCATCACTGTCGTTCCGGGCGGTCTTCGTGTCGCAGTCCGGCTAACGCCACGGGGGGGAATGAACAAAATTCTGGGCGTGGTTGATGATGCCGGGGGATTGCCCTGCCTGCGTGTTGCTGTCACGGCGCCGCCGGAAGGTGGCAAGGCGAATGCGGCACTGATAAAATTAATGTCCCGGACCCTGAAGCTGGCGAAATCCCGGATCAGCATCACGTCAGGAGAAACCTCCCGGAACAAGATGCTGATGCTGGACGTAACAGATCCGGCGGAACTGGAACGGATAACCGAATGGGGAACACAGACCGAATGACCGATGAAAACCGGATTGACGGTAAAGCCTTCGCGGCCGACCTTCGTGCCCGTATTGCCCGGCATGTCAGCAGGCTGAAGGCCGATCACGGGCTGACACCGGGGCTGGCTGTCGTTCTGGTCGGCGAAGACCCGGCCAGTCAGGTCTATGTACGGTCCAAGGGTAAACAGACCGTGGAAGCCGGAATGGCTTCGTTTGAGCACAAGCTCGATGCGTCAACGCCAGAGGCAGAACTGCTCGCCCTGATCGACAGGCTGAACAATGATCCTGAGGTACATGGCATTCTGGTTCAGCTGCCATTGCCAGACCAGATCTCCGAGGAAAAGGTTCTCGCGGCAATCCGGCCGGAAAAAGATGTTGATGGCTTTCACGTCATCAATGTCGGGCTGCTGGCAACCGGCGGGGATGGCATGGTGCCCTGTACCCCGCTCGGCTGCATCATGCTTTTGAAAGACAGGCTGGGTGATCTGTCCGGTCTGAACGCCGTGGTCGTCGGTCGTTCCAATATTGTCGGAAAGCCGATGGCGGCTTTGTTGCTGCGCGAAAGCTGTACGGTAACTATTGCTCATTCCCGGACACGAGACCTGCCGGCACTTTGCCGGACGGCGGATATTCTGGTGGCTGCTGTCGGCCGGGCCGAAATGATCGACGGTGACTGGGTGAAGCCCGGTGCAACCGTGATTGATGTCGGCATCAACCGGGTGCCCGGCAGTGAGCCGGGGAAGACGCGGCTGGTTGGCGATGTCGATTATGCCAGCGCGGCAACCCGGGCGGGTGCGATTACCCCGGTGCCCGGCGGCGTCGGGCCTATGACCATTGCCTGTCTGCTGGCCAATACACTGACTGCAGCCTGCCGGCAGCATGACATTACCCCGCCGGAAGTCTGATCCGCCGGCTATTTCGAGAGTCTTCGAGCATGATGACCCGGGACGAGTATAACGCTTTCTGTGAGAGCCTGCCTGCCACAACTCATGTTGTGCAATGGGGTGGGTCTGATGTCTGGAAAGTTGGCGGCAAGGTGTTCGCCATCGCTGGCTGGAGCGACAAGGCCTATCCCGGTATTACCTTCAAGGTGTCCCGTCTCACCTATGAAATCCTGACCGGGCAGCCGGGGGTGCGACCGGCACCTTATCTTGCCTCACGGGGCATGAGCTGGGTCCAGAATTATGACGAGCCGGGCCTGTCCGATGAGGACCTGAAGGCATATCTGACCGAATCGCACCGCCTTGTCGCCCTCGGTCTCACCCGCAAGAAGCGGCAGGAAATCGGTTTCGACCCTGCCTGAAAAAGCCGTTTCCGGCCAATGCTCTCACCTCAAAATTTATAATCAGGGAAAGACGCAGATCGGGTCTTGCATCACCGGTAATTTTATCTATTTAGAATAAGAATAATTCTTAATACCAAAAAGGAGATGTTTATGACGACCCCATCCAACGACCGCCGGCCCCACGCCCTTGTCGGCTCGAAAGCGCCTGATTTCACTGCCGCTGCCGTGCTGGCAAATGGCGAGATTGACGAAGCTTTCAACCTGACCAGCTGGCTTGATGGCAGCTATGGTCTCCTGTTCTTCTATCCGCTGGATTTTACATTTGTATGTCCGTCGGAAATTCTCGCCCACAATAACCGGGTCAGCCGTTTCGCCGAAGTCGGTACCAAGCTGATCGGTGTTTCTGTGGACAGCGTTCATACCCATGCCGCATGGCGCCGTACACCGGTAAATGACGGTGGTCTGGGTGAAGTTGGCTTCCCCCTGGTGGCTGATCTGACCAAGGATATTGCCCGCGATTATGGCGTCCTTACCGATGCCGGTGTTGCCCTGCGTGGCACCTTCCTGATCGATCAGGCCGGTGTGGTTCGCCATCAGGTCATCAATGATCTGCCGCTTGGCCGCAATGTTGATGAAGCCCTGCGGATGATTGATGCCCTGCAGTTCCATGAAGAGCATGGCGAGGTTTGCCCCGCTGGCTGGAACAAGGGCGACAAAGGCATGACAGCCGACAGCAACGGCGTCGCCAGCTACCTGAGCGAACATGCCAGTAAGCTCTGATTGATAATATGGGGGCGAGGAGAGTTGTCCGCGCCCCCATACCGCCTTATGTTGCAGGCGTTCAGATAAGGATTTCTACATGCCCCAGACTCACCACACAAAAGTACTCATCATCGGATCCGGCGCCGCCGGCTATACCGCAGCGATTTATGCAGCGCGTGCCAGCCTGGAGCCGATCATTGTCGCTGGCATGCAGCCGGGCGGACAGATGACCATCACGACAGATGTTGAAAATTTCCCCGGTTTTGCTGACGTTATCCAGGGCCCTTGGCTGATGGAACAGATGCAGGCACAGGCCGAACATGTCGGTGCAAAGATTATCTCCGACCTGATTACCGAGATCGACTTCTCCAAGCGCCCGTTTGTTGCGAAGGGTGATGGCGGTGATACCTATATCGGCGACTCGGTTATCGTCGCAACCGGTGCACAGGCTCGCTGGCTTGGTCTCGAAAGCGAGCAGAAGTTCATGGGCTTTGGCGTTTCAGCCTGCGCTACCTGCGATGGATTCTTTTATCGCGGCAAGAATGTTCTGGTTATCGGTGGCGGTAATACGGCTGTCGAAGAGGCTTTGTACCTGACCAATCACGCTGAAAAAGTCACCCTGATCCATCGCCGCGATGAATTACGGGCCGAGAAGATCATGCAGGAACGCCTGTTCCGCCATCCGAAAGTTGATGTTATCTGGGATACCGAACTGGATGAAGTTCTGGGCGACAGCAACCCGCCGGGTGTCACGTCGGTCCGACTGAAAAACACCAAGACCGGTGAGAAAAGCGAACTCGCCGTTGACGGTGTCTTTGTGGCGATCGGCCATACACCGACGACTGGTATCTTCAAAGGCAAGCTGCCGATGGATGATGAGGGCTATCTGATCACCAAGCCGGATTCTACATCGACGGAAATCGAAGGCGTCTTTGCCGCCGGTGACGTGAAGGACAAGATTTTCCGTCAGGCCATCACGGCAGCCGGCATGGGATGCATGGCGGCCCTCGAAGCCGAGAAATACATCGCAACATTGGAGAGTGCTGCACAGGCAGCCGAATAACGCCATGCCGTTGCGCCAACTGGGGTCGCTGGACTGGGACAAGCTGCGCGTCTTTCACGCGGTCGCGGATGCGGGCAGCTTTACCCATGCCGGGGAAACCCTGAACCTCAGTCAGTCCGCTGTCAGCCGGCAGATTTCCGGCCTGGAGGAAAGCCTCCATGTGCCGCTGTTCCACCGGCATGCCCGCGGACTGATCCTGACGGAACAGGGCGAACGCCTCTACAAGACGGCGCACGACATATTCGAAAAACTCTCCATTGCCGAGAAGCAGATTCGTGAAAGCCGCGATGTGCCGGAAGGCCCGCTGAAGATAACCACAACGGTTGCCTTCGGCTCGGTCTGGCTGACCCCGCGGATCAAGGAATTCATCTCGATCTATCCGGATATTGACGTCACTATCATTCTGGATGACAGCGAACTGGATCTCGGTATGCGTCTGGCCGACGCGGCCATCCGCATGTCGCCGCCGCGCCAGCCCGACCTGATTCAGCGTCACATCATGACGACGCGATACCATGTCTATGCGACGGAAGAATATCTGTCACAGGCGGGAACGCCCAAAACGCCGGCGGATCTCGATAACCACAAGATCATTGCCTATGGCGAGGAAGCAACCCCGCCGGTGGCCGATGTTGACTGGCTGCTGAATGTTGAGACCGATCAGCCCCGCAAGGCGGCACTTAAGGTCAACAACCTCTATGGCATATATCGTGCGGTACAGGCTGGCCTCGGCATCGCTGCATTACCAGAATATATGGCCCGTGAATATTCACGGCTTGTGGAAGTGCTGCCGGAGCTGCGCGGCCCGAGTTTTGATGCCTATTTTGTCTATGCAGAAGAGCTCCGCCACTCCAAAAGAATCGGCGTTTTCAGAGATTTTCTGATCAAAAAGCTGGCAGAGTTCCGGGAATAATTCAGCAATAGCCCATATTTAGTGCAGATATGCATTTTTCGCATGGCTTGGTTGCGGAATTGAAGGTGGTGGAACCCCGGGCTGAATCCTATATTCAAGTTGTTGCAGCGCAGCATTGCTTGCGCAGCGACGGATCCACGGGTCCTCCCTCCCGTCGATCCGCCGGACCACATGTCCGGTAACTTATGGTCCGCCTACCCTCCCTTGTGGCGGACCACACGTCTCCCAGACGTGAAGCCTCCCTGTTAAACTCGCCGGGTCCTTGTGACCCGGCGCTTTTTTTTGCCCTTCCGATCTGCTCAAGTCGCTTTCTCCCGGCGAACAATTTGCTTATGGTGCCCGCAGGCGCGCATTCGCAGGAAAATCGCGGATTCGCAAAGCGATAAATGGGAGAGTAAACATTATGATCGATTCAAAACTGAAGGTGTCAAAACGCCTTCTGATGGTTGGCGCGCTGGCCGTTGCGACCTTCGGGGCCGGCATCCAGATGGCTGCCGCACAGGATAAGGTGAAAGTTGGCGCATTGCGCTTCACCTCGCATGCAGCAGGCTTCATTGCGCTGGAAAAAGGTTATTTCAAGGAAGAGGGCATCGACGCCGAGTTCGTTTTCTTCCAGGCTGCACAGCCGATTGCTGTTGCGATGGCGTCCGGGGATACGGATTTCGGTATTGCCGGCATGACCGGTGGCTTCGTCAATCTCGCCGCCAAGGATGCGCTGAAAGCCATCGGCGGTGTGTTGCGGGAAAAGAAGGGCGTTGACGGCATGGCCATCCTCGCCTCGAACAAGGCCTATGATGCGGGCCTGACCTCCGTCGACAAACTGCCGGGCCATTCTGTAGCCCTGACCCAGGTCGGATCGACTTTCCACTACATGTCGTCAATCATTGCCGGTGCCAAGGGCTTCCCGCTCTCGGACCTCAAGCTGACGCCGTTGCAGAAGGTCGGCTCCATGATCGGCGCCATCAAGTCCGGTCAGGTTGATACCATGATCATGGTGCCGCATATCGCCAAGCCGCTGGTCAGCTCGGGCAGTGCCAAGCTGCTGGGATGGCTGAACGAATATACCGATGATTACCAGATCTCGGTGATGGCAGCCTCGGCCAAGACGATCAGCGAACGTCCGGATGTCGTAAAACGATTTATCAAGGCCTATGCCCGCGGCATCGAAGAATTCAACTCGGTCATGCTCGACCAGAAGGATGCTGCGAAAGTCGAAGAACTGGTCAAGATCATCCACAAATATGTCTATGCAGACCGCCCTTACGATAAAGCGGCCCCGCCGATCAAGGCTGGTTCGATGTATCTCAATGAAGGTGTGAAGCTGAACGTGACTGATCTGACACGCCAGCTGGAGTGGATGCAGTCGGAAAAGCTGATTCCCGGCACCATCACGATCGATCAGGTGATCAACAAGAATTTCACCGAATCCTACTGATCTGATATCCCGGCGGTGACCAGATCACCGCCGGGTTTCTATTAAACACTCCCGCTCAACGATTCTTCGAGGCGCGCCTCCGGTGCTCCTCAGGATAGGAGGGTGGGCTAAAACCTGCATCCTGAGACGGCGCTGCGCCTCGTCTCGAAGGATGACAAATTTGCAGTGAATACCGGAGCCACACCATCAGATGAATCTCCATATCAACAACCTGTCTCACTATTACGGCGATATGGAAGTGCTGAATGGCATCGATTTCCTGATCGAACAGGGCAAAATCGTCTGCATTATCGGTCCCTCCGGCTGTGGTAAATCCACCCTGCTGCGACTGGTTGGCGGTCTGGAGAAGCCGACAAAAGGCGATGTCCTGCAGATCGGTGATCCGCCGGAAGGCTCACTCAATCCGCTGACCTATATTTTTCAGGACTTTGCCCTGCTGCCCTGGCGTACGGTTGAAGGCAATATCAGTCTGGTCCTCGAAGACCATTCTCTCAGCCCGGAACGCCGGGAAGAAATCATCGCTGACGTGCTGGCCCGCACCAAGCTTTCGGACTTCCGCAAAGCCTATCCGCGCCAGCTTTCCGGCGGCATGAAACAACGCGTGGCCATCGCCCGTGCGCTCGCTGTCTGTCCGGATGTCATGCTGATGGATGAGCCGTTGTCGGCACTCGACAGCCAGACCCGCGAACTGCTGATGGATGACCTGATCCAGCTCTGGACCCGCGAACGCTTTACGGCCGTCTATGTCACCCACAATCTGAACGAGGCAGTGCGTCTCGGCCATCAGGTGGTCGTGCTGTCGCGGCGTCCCGGCAGAATCCGGGAAATCATCACCATCGACAAACCCATCGAGGAACGTGAACTCGGAGATCCGGATCTGGAACGCCAGCAGAAACGCCTGTGGGATCTGATGCGCGATGAAGCCCAGGCCGCTGATATGGAGCTTGCCGATGTCTGATCAGCCGCATACCCGCACTGTCGCCTTCCGGGGTGGCGGCTTCAACCCGAAGCCGATCCGGATGATCGGGCTGGTGGTTTTCATCGTCATCATCGCGCTGTGGGAGTTTCTCTCGCGCATTGGTTCAATCCCGCCACTGTTCATGCCCGCACCGTCGCAGGCCTGGTCGGCCCTGCAAAACCTCTACACAACCGGGCTGCTCTGGGTGCATCTGGAAGCCTCGACCTATCGCCTGTTGCTCGGCTGGTCGCTGGGCACCCTGCTCGGTCTGGTCGTCGGGATCATGATTGGCCTGTTTTCCATCGCCCGTGCCGGGTTGATTCCGCTGGTCTCTGCCATCTTTCCGATCCCGAAGATCGCCCTGCTGCCGCTGTTCATCATCTGGTTCGGCATTGGCGAAGGCTCTAAGGTCGCAACCATTCTGTTCGGCGTCTTCTTCCCGACCGTCATCGGTACCTTCGGTGGCGTCGATAACGTTGACCGCGGCCTGATCCGCATGGGCCAGTCCTTTGGTCTCAGCTGGTGGTCGATTGTCCGCAAGATCATCCTGCCAGGTGCCCTGCCGGCGATCCTGTCCAGTTTCCGGATATCTGCCTCTATCGCCATTATTCTGCTGGTCGCAGCCGAGATGATCGGCGCGGAATACGGCATCGGAGCCTATGTCCTGATGGCCGGTAACCTGATGGCGACTGATGAACTCATTGCCGGTGTTGCTCTTCTCTCTGTCATCGGCCTGATCGTGGCAACCCTGATCGGCAGGGCAGAGCGGTACTTCCTCCGCTGGCGGCGGTGAAGGTAGTGCCAGCCTCAATCAACCGTTCAACTGCATTGTCTGAGATTTGACTGGGCTCTGAAAACAAAGTCGCAGCAGAAAGCTTGAAAATGATTAAACCGGCAGTATTCGCACTAATGTTCTCACTGATACTCTCGGCATGCGTAACGACGCCTGATCCCAGACAGCCATTGCTTGATTTCTGGTTGCGCGCGCTTTCGACAAAATCATTGGATCGAAACTGCCGGGAACTTTTGGCAAACGATCACCGGATGCTGCGAAGCGCATTGGAAGAATCCAGAGGCAGGCTGATCAAGAGCCGCGTGCATCCTGAGACAATTAGAACAGCTGAATGGTTTATGGCAAAGCAGGCAATCGACAACAAATGCTCGACATATGATCGCAAAGTCATTCAAGAGAATCTAAAATTCCTGAACGAGAATACGATACCACCCGTAATCACCACGGAACCGGAGATGACAGAATTCAAACTTTGAACAGTTTCATAGCTCGTTCCCTAGAACCAATTATTGGCATCTTGAAGGTACACTCGCAATCCACCCCCTCACATCTTTCTTGCCACCTCATCCTCTCCCCGATAACGTGCGCCCCATGAACGTGAACGCGCAGCAGAATTGGTGGTGGTGGACTCCCTGATCGGGTGGACCATCCCTTGCGCGCATAAAACGCATCACAGGGCCGCCCGAGGAAACTCCGGGGCGGTTTTTTTGTGTTCCGGGTCCGACAGCGGCGCTTTATCAGACGCCTCAGGAGAGACAGAGAAATGAGTAAGGATATGACCGAAAGCTTCACCACCAATGGCGGCATTACCGTTACCCGGTCACGGGAAGCGGCACCCTATGACACCGCCATCTCCAGCTACGTAGAAAAACTGGATGCGCGCCGGGGTGCGGTTTTCTCCTCGAACTATGAATATCCGGGGCGGTATTCCCGCTGGGACACGGCCATCATTGATCCCCCGGTCGGCATTACCTCACGCGGTCGGGTGATGAAGATTGAGGCTTTCAACGACCGGGGCATTGTGCTCCTGGATGCCATCACCGCCTGTCTTGAAGGACATGCAGATATCGCAGACCAGACCCGTTCCCCCGACCGGCTGGACATCACGGTTGCAGAACCATCCCGTGTCTATACGGAGGAAGAACGCTCGCGCATGCCGACCGTCTTCTCGGTCCTGCGCAGTATCATTGATCTGTTTGGCAGTGACGAGGATGAGGCCCTCGGTCTCTACGGGGCCTTCGGCTATGACCTCGCCTATCAGTTTGATCCCGTCGAACAGCATGTCGAACGCCCGGACGACCAGCGCGATATGGTGCTGTTCCTGCCGGACGAAGTGGTCATCGTTGACCATTATTCCGTCGAAGCCTGGCTCGACCGGTATGACTTCACCATCAATGGTGTCTCCACCGCCGACCGCAAGGGTGGCGGCATGGAAGAGGATTTCAGATTCGCCACCGAAGACCCCCCTGCCGGTGATCACAGCCCCGGCGAATATGCCGATCTGGTGCGTGAGGCGAAGAAATCCTTCCTGCGCGGCGACCTGTTCGAGGTGGTTCCCGGTCAGGTGTTCTATGAGAAATGTGAACGCCGCCCGGCCGAAATTTTCAACCGGCTGAAGGAAATCAATCCCTCGCCCTATTCCTTCTTCATCAATCTCGGGGAACAGGAATATCTGGTCGGTGCCTCACCGGAAATTTTCGTCCGGGTGACCGGCAGACGGGTCGAGACCTGCCCGATTTCCGGTACCATCAAGCGCGGTGACGACCCGATTGCCGATTCCGAACAAATTCTGAAACTGCTGAATTCCAAGAAAGACGAATCTGAGCTGACCATGTGTTCCGATGTCGACCGCAACGACAAATCCCGGGTCTGTGAACCGGGCTCGGTGCGGATTATCGGTCGCCGCCAGATCGAAATGTATTCCCGCCTGATCCACACGGTCGACCATATTGAGGGCCGTCTGCGCGAGGGCATGGATGCTTTCGATGCGTTCCTGACCCATGCCTGGGCGGTCACCGTAACCGGCGCACCCAAGCTGTGGGCCATGCGCTTCATTGAAAAGCATGAGCGCACACCACGCGCCTGGTATGGCGGCGCCATCGGCATGATGCATTTCAACGGCAACATGAATACCGGCCTGACCATCCGGACCGTCCGCATTCTGAACGGTGTCGCACAGGTTCGCGCCGGGGCCACCCTGCTGAACGATTCCGACCCGGTTGAAGAGGAAAAAGAGACCGAACTGAAAGCCTCCGCCATGCGGTCCGCCATCCGCAAGGGCTCGAATTCGGAAGGCAGTGACGGCAGGCGTGTGACGCGCAAGGTGGGTACCGGCAAACATATCCTGCTGATCGATCATGAAGACAGCTTCGTCCATACCCTCGCCAACTACTTCCGCCAGACCGGGGCAGAGGTGACGACCCTGCGGACACCGGTCGACCGGGCCACCATTGACCGGCTGGCCCCTGATCTGGCCGTCCTTTCGCCGGGACCGGGTTCGCCAAAGGATTTCGATACGGCCCGGACCATCACCATGCTGCGCGAGGCAAAGCTTCCCGTCTTCGGTGTCTGCCTCGGCCTGCAGGCAATCTGTGAGTTTTACGGGGGAGAGCTGGCACAACTGGATGATCCGATGCATGGCAAACCGTCACGCATCAAAATCACCCGTCCGGGTGTAGTGTTCGACGGACTGCCCGCAGATATCACCATCGGGCGCTATCACTCGCTCTATGCCGATGCCGACCGGCTGCCGGCAGAACTCGCCGTCACGGCCCTCACCTCTGATGGTATCATCATGGGGATCGAGCATGTCAGCGAACCGGTCTCTGCCGTGCAGTTTCACCCTGAATCAATCATGTCGCTCAGTCACGATGCCGGCATGCGGATGATTGAGAATGTGGTCGAAAATCTCGGCCAGGCGGAGAGAAAAGCCAGCGCCGCCTGATGATGTCCTGTCAGTTTCCCCGGACGTGAACCAGTTCACAGACGCCACGGTCTGAACGGTTCAGGATTACCCCATCGACAACAGATGCGTTTGGGGAACTGACATGGCAACAACAACCGCCCACAAGACGAATGAGCGCCGGTCGTCTGCGGCCATTATCAATCTGGCGGAAGTCGCAGCCAGAAGCCTGCCCTGCCCGGACATGTCCCTCGACCTCAGCCGCACGGCACTGGTTCTTGTCGATCCGCAGAAAGGGTTTCTCGATCCGAAGGGCAGCCTCTGGCCAGCCGTCAAGAATGGCGTGCGCGGCAATAATGTTATCGAGCATCTGGAATGGCTGCTGGATACAGCCTGTTCAACCGGAATGCTGCGGATTGTCTGTCCACATCACCACGATCACCGGCAGACAGAGGCCGTCGGCGTAGGCCGGGTCGCCGCCTGGGCCAATTCCCTGCCGGACCGGACCATGGAACATATTGCCGAAGACGGTGACATCCTGCCCTGCCTGACTCCTTATCTGGAGGATGACAATGCGGTGGTGACCGGCACCCACAGGCTTTGCGGACTGGCCAATCGCGAACTGATGCAGGAACTGCGGGCACGCAATATCACGCAGGTCATTCTGGCTGGCATGTGCGCCAACCTGTGCCTTGAGGGGCATCTGCGGGATCTGGTCGAAAACGGGTTCAGTGTCGCAATCGTATCAGACGCCACTGCCGGCATCGCAATTGACGGTGTTGATGCCCGCAATCACAACATGCACAGCTTTCGCCTGCTGGCGAATGCCATCTGGGATACCCGTGAAACGATTCTCAGGATGTACGGAAAGAACGTCTGACCTTGCGCCTGGTTGAAATGCCGAAATGACAGGCGGCCCCTTCGGTAAAGGCATCGAGGAACTGTGTCATGGCATCACGCAGCGGCTCGTAACCGTCTGACCGTTCAAAGGTCGCCTCGTTCATATAAAGGCCACGGTTGATCTCGATCTGCAGGGAATGCCGGTTGGCCGCCGGATTTCCGTGATCCCGGACCAGATCGACCCCTTTGAAGCCGACATTGACCGCAACAGAAAAGCCCAGCCCGGCCAGCAGGCCACGCGCATGCGAGGCGACTTCCTGACTACAGGTATCGTTATCACGGGTACCGATAATCATATCGAACGGTACCGGTTCCCCCGTTCCCTCGAAACCATTCGGCCAGACCGATGGCATGGAATGACAATTGATATGCCAGTAGCCACCGAATACTTCAGCCGTTTTCTCCAGATGAGCAGTCAGGGAACTGCGATAGGGTCGCCAGTATTTCTCGATCCGGTTCTCCACCTCGCTTACTGAAAGCAGGCGATCATAAACCGGCGCCTGATCCATACCGACAGTGCGCCAGATCAGACCATGACCGGTTTCCGTTTTCTGCGATGGCTGAATTTCATGCGGCCAGGTGCCGTCAATCATCCCCGCATCAATATCAGCCGGGGAACGATTCGGGTCGATATAGGAGCGCGGGAAACGAGCCGCGATCAACGTCGCACCGAAAGCAGGACCGGAGCCGAAAAGGTCATCGATTTCGAAATCGACACCATAGCGCAACAAATCCATGCCTACCGAATAGCGGAAGTCATCAGGATAAACTGTACCGCTATGCGGTGAATCAAGCACGACCGGAACCGGATCAGTTTCGGGCATGCGGATGTCGAGGACATCTTCGGAAGTCAGAATTTTCATGCTGCCAAGATAAGCAGATAAATATCGCTCTGAAAACGACAGCCATCACACATCCACTGGTTGTGGTGGCGTCCGGACATTCACCCTGCCTGTCGCGCCTCGCGGGCCAGAAGGCGTTTCTTGCGCGCCAGCCCCCAGCGATATCCATGCAGTTTGCCGTCAGATCCTACCGCCCGATGACAGGGAATAAGCAGTGATACGGGGTTGCGGCCACAGGCCGTCCCCACCGCCCGCGCTGCCTTCGGCATATCAAGTCGCCGGGCGATCTCGCCATAGGTTCGGGTCGTTCCATCCGGGATTGCGATCAGTTCTTCCCAGACCCGGCGCTGAAACGCGGTCGCCCGCACATCAAGCGGCAGTGTCTCTGCCGGTGCCTTGCCATCAAGCTGGTCCAGAATAACGCCGGTCACAACTTCCAGCGTCCCGTCATCGGCGACAATTTCGGCCTCCGGAAAGTCCGCTTTCAGTTCCGCCAGCAGGGCCTCGTCATCTGACCCGAAGCCCAGAAAACTGATCCCCCGCTCCGTCGCCGCCACAATCATCCGGTCCAGGGGGCAGTCAACAATCGCATAAGCCATCGTCGCGCCCTTGCCGCCACGGGCGTAACTGGCCGGGGTCATACCGAAATGATCGTCGGATTTTTCGTACAGCCGGCTGGGGCTGGAATAGCCCGCTTCATAAATTGCTTCCGTCACGTCTGCGCCCTCCCTCAACCGCCGTTTCAGATCACCAAGCCGCAGCGCGTCGAGATACTGACGCGGGCTGATGCCGACAATTCCGGAAAATGTACGCTGTAAATGCCAGACACTGACGCCCAGCTCACTGCTCATGTCTTCCAGCGTCAGGACCTGTTCTTCCATATCGTCAATATGACGGTGCAGCCGCTCCAGCGTCTGGCGAACCAGATCCAGCCCCGGGTCTGCCCGCGTTACCGACCTTGGCCGGCAGCGCTTGCAGGCCCTGTATCCGGCGATCTCCGCCAGTTCCGGCAACGGAAAGAATGCGACATTTTCCCGTTTCTTCGGTCGGGATGCGCAGGAGGGGCGACAATAGATGCCGGTCGTGCGGACCGCATAGATAAACTGTCCGTCGCAATCCGCATTGCGATCGACAACCGCTTTCCAGCAGGCTGCCGCATCAAGAATATGGTCTGTTTGCTGTGTCATGGGGGCAGTTTAGCTGATTCTGCCAAACGGGATATCCGTCTCTTGCTGTGATATCAGCAATCGTCCCAGTGAACGATGTGATGTTCCAGCGGCCCGGCATCCTGTTCGCGAACGGCGCGCCCCCGCACGGACATGCCGGCCTTGTGAGGCGAATCCGCATCTCCGGTCTTCAGCGGATGCCAGTAAGGCAGGTCCCGCCCCTCATCAATCAGGCGGTAGGCACAGGTTGATGGCAGCCAGTTCAGTTGCGGCACGACCTGCGCCGTCAGGCGCACACAATCAGGCACCAGTGTCGATCTGATGGAATATTTCCGGCAACGACAGCTGTTCGTATCGAGCAGGCGACAGGCAACGTTGGTGTAGTCGATTTCGCCCGTATCATCATATTGCAGTTTATGCAGACAGCATTTCGCACAACCGTCACAGAGCGACTCCCACTCCGTATCTGTCATCTCCGACAGCTTCTTGCGCTGCCAGAAGGGTGTTTCGTCGTCAGTCGTCATCAGTTCGGGTTCTCACGGTCAATCAGATGGATATATGACCCGAAGACCCGTCCCTGCACCAGCCCCGACAGTCCGAGACTGGTCCCGGTCGCATCCGTGATACTGAACAACCGGTTCGTTCCACCGGCTTTTTCCTCTGCAGAATAATGGAATTCATGGGCACGAAAGCCACTTCCTGCCCTGCCCAGCGGTCCGTCATCCAGCAGCCTCACGACACGATAACCCAGCCGTCGGCGGGGGGCCGCGAAACTGGTCTCCAGCGGCAGCAGGCCCAGCATCTGATGCCGCACCCCCGCTGCATCGGTCAGGCCGTCACCCAGCGCCATATAGCCCCCGCATTCGCCATAAATGACCGCACCCCGGTCAGCCGCCGCCAGCATCTGATCCCTGAAACCATAACTGGCCGCAAGCTGTCCTGCATGAAGCTCCGGATATCCTCCCGGCAGATAAACCGCCGTCGCTGTATCGGGCGGCCCTTCCCCCGCCAGCGGAGAAAAGAACGTCACCTCAGCCCCCGCCCTGCGCCATCCCGTCAGCAGATGCGGATAGGAGAACGCAAAGGCCATGTCCCGTGCAACGGCAATATGCTGGCCTAGCGGCGGAACGGCCGGGTCAGCATGCCCCTGTCCGGACATAGCCGCCTCAGCAGCCAGACCAGCCAGCGCCGTAATATCCAGATCCTCTGCCACGGCAGCAGCGGCAGTATTCAGCAGATGGTGCAGGTCTTCTGCCTCTCCGGCCTGCACCAGACCAAGATGCCGCGACGGGACGGTAAGATTTTCCCGGCGGCGCACCCCACCAAGGATTGCCACCCCAGGACAACTGGCCCTGACCGCCGCCGCCAGCAGATCAAAATGGCGGTCGCTGGCGACCCTGTTGAAGATCACACCGGCAACCCGCAGATCATTCCGATGACCGGCAAATCCGCTGACAATAGCCGCCACACTTGCCGCCATCCCCCGCACATCCACCACCAGAACAACCGGCCAGCCGGTCCGGGCCGCGATGTCAGCAGTCGCCCCGCCACCGCCAGCCGCCCCGTCAAACAGCCCCATCACCCCTTCACAGATGATGATATCGCTGTCGTTATTCAGGTCAGAGACCAGATCATCCAGCAGCGCCGGGCGCATCGCCCAGCTGTCGAGCGTCTGGCAATCCCGGCTGCCTGCCGCGCTGTGATAAGCCGGATCAATATAGTCCGGCCCCACCTTTGCGCTGGCGACCCGCCTGCCCTGTGCGGACAGATGCCGGATCAGGCCCAGCGTCACCAGCGTCTTGCCGCTACCCGATGATGGCGCAGCAATAATGATTCCCGGCGTCATCCTGCTGCCCTGGCCTGCAACTCAGAGATGTTCACGCAGAAGCTCCGTCAGCTTTGTCTCATCCAGTCCCGGATCGACAGATGCCGCCACCCGCCCGTCCGGGCCCAGCAGTACAGCCGGTGTTCCCGTGCCGTCACTGGTGGCATGGATATCCAGCAGCCGGAAAGCCGCATCCAGTTGTCTGGAAGAGCCTGTCAGCAGCAAAGTCCGGCTGTCGAAACGCTGAAGTGTCTCCTGCACTCTTGCCGCCCGGCCCGACAGCGGGTCCAGCGAAACGAAAACCGGTCTGATCTTCACACCGTCAGCGCCCAGCCCTGCAATGGACGCGATCAGCCGGTCATATTCCAGAACACAGCGTTCAGGGCAGGCCGAAGTCGCAAAATACAGCAGGCTGAAACTGCCATGCAGATCACGGTCAGCAACTTCCTTACCCGTCACGTCGAGCAGAACGAAGGGCGCAGTCCGGCCTGCACGGGGGTCAGTGCCGAAATCCGGCAGCAGGTCATAACCGAGCATGCTGGCACCGGTCGCCACAACACCGCAGGCGACGACGCCAATCATCATTGCCCTGCCCGGTGTCACTGAATGTCTGCTATTGTAATCATGATGATGACTATACCTCTTGCGGGAAGCCGCACAATCCGGCGCTTCGGTGGAATTGCAGGCTTTTACCAGCCCCGCCCTGCATGCTATAGCCTCCGCCACTCAGAGCCACAGGCATTCAGGGATATTGGACATGGCGTCACGCACACCTGTTATCGGCATTATCGGCGGCAGTGGTCTATACGACATTGACGGTCTCAGCGACACCCGCTGGGAGAAAGTCGACAGCCCCTTCGGTGAACCCTCGGACGAACTTTTCTTCGGCACTCTCGACGGCGTACAGCTTGTGTTCCTGCCCCGTCACGGACGTGGCCACCGTATCCCGCCCAGCGAAATCAACTACCGCGCCAATATCGACGCCATGAAGCGTGCCGGCGTGACCGACATCATTTCCCTGTCAGCCTGCGGTTCCTTCCGGGAAGAATTGCCACCGGGATGTTTCGTTATTGTCGATCAGTTCATCGACCGGACCTTCGCACGGGTAAAAAGCTTTTTCGGGACTGGTCTTGTCGGCCATGTTGCCTTCGGCGACCCCGTCTGCTCCGTGCTTGGTGACAACCTTTTTGAAGCCGCAAGCGAGCTTGGCCTGCAGGTCACCCGCGGTGGCACCTATCTCTGCATGGAAGGCCCGCAATTCTCCACCAAGGCAGAGTCACATCTTTACCGTTCCTGGGGTTGCCATGTGATCGGCATGACCAATATGCCGGAAGCCAAACTGGCCCGGGAAGCCGAGATTGCCTATGCCACTGTTGCCATGGTCACCGATTTCGACTGCTGGCATGAAGGTCATGACGATGTGACTGTGGATCAGGTCATCAAGGTACTGCTGGGTAATGCCGACAATGCCCGGTCACTGGTGAGGCAGGCAGCACCGAAGCTGGCGAAACTGACGGAACCACGCGCACCGCATACGGCACTCGACAACGCCATCATGACCGCTCCGGAAAAGCGCGACCCGGAGATGATGAAGAAACTGGAGGCGGTCGCAGGCCGTGTCCTGAAAAGCTAGGAGCAGGATATGAAGGTCGACGGCAAACCCTTCCGCACAATCTGGCTGGCTGAAGACGGTCAGTCGGTTGAGATCATCGATCAGACCCGGCTGCCGCATGAATTCGTCACGGTAACATTGCGCAGCATGACCGAAGCAGCGCATGCGATATCGGCCATGCTGGTGCGGGGCGCGCCGCTGATCGGGGCAACCGCAGCTTACGGCTATGCCCTGGCCATGCGGGAAGATGCCTCCGACGCCAATCTTGATGCCGCCTATAAAGCACTCTACGCAACCCGTCCGACGGCGGTTAACCTCCGCTGGGCGCTGGATGATCTGCGCCGCCTGCTGTCGCCCCTCTCACCTGCCGACCGCAGTGCCGCCGCCTATCAGCGGGCTGCGGAAATCTGCGACGAGGATGTCGAGATATGCCGCATGATCGGTGTGCATGGTCTGGGTGAGTTTGAGCGCATCTGGAATGCCAAGGGTCAGAAAGACCGTCTGAACGTGCTGACCCATTGTAATGCCGGCTGGCTGGCAACTGTTGACTGGGGGACGGCGCTGTCCCCGATCTATCACGCCCATGACAAGGGGATTCCGGTTCATGTCTGGGTTGATGAAACCCGCCCCCGCAATCAGGGCGCCAGCCTGACCGCATGGGAACTGAACCGCCACGGCGTGCCCCATACGGTGATCGTCGACAATACCGGCGGCCATATCATGCAGCATGGCATGGTTGACCTCTGCATTACCGGCACCGACCGCACCACCGCCTCCGGCGATGTCTGTAACAAGATCGGCACCTATCTGAAGGCACTGGCGGCGCAGGACAACAATGTCCCGTTCTATGTCGCCCTGCCCGGCCCGACCATCGACTGGACCATCCATGACGGTGTGAAAGAGGTGCCCATCGAACAGCGCGACGGCAAGGAAGTGACCGAGATTTACGGACGCCTGCCTAATGGTGAGATGGCCTGGGTACAGATCACACCCGATGGCAGCCCGGCCGGTAACTACGCTTTCGATGTAACCCCGGCACGACTGGTCACCAAACTGATTACGGAACGCGGTGTCTGTGACGCCAGCCAGAACGGACTGCTGGGCCTTTACCCGGAGCAGCAGAGCGCCGCCTGAAGACAGAGGCAGGAATAAACCACCCCTCATCCTGGACTGGATTCAGGATCCCGACCGCCCTGCCATTACGTCTCTGACCGGCAGAAGCAACCGGCCAAGATCCTGAAACCAGTTCAGGGTGGGGAACGAATTAAGTAACGAACAGCAGAGAAACAAAGGCCTGAATCCATGTTGAACAAATGGTCCGATGCAGACGCCCGTGAATATGTTGATCGCTACGCCAGACAGGGCGTAAACGAGGATCTGGCGCTGCGTGTTTATACCACGCGCCTGCTGGGTCGTGATCCGAAGCTGGTGCTGCATGGTGGCGGCAATACCTCGGTAAAGACCGAGATGAAAAATCTTGCCGGAGACATGGTCGAGGCGCTCTGCGTCAAGGGTTCGGGCTGGGATATGGGCGATATCGAACCGGCTGGCCTGCCGGCAGTTCAGCTCAAGCCACTGCAACGGCTGGCGGATCTGGATGGCCTGTCTGATGAAGACATGGTCAATGCCCAGCGCTGCAATCTGCTGGATTCACAGTCTCCGAACCCGTCGGTTGAAACCCTGCTGCATGCCTTCCTGCCGCACAAATTTGTCGATCACACCCATTCCAATGCGGTCCTCGCCCTGACGGATCAGGCGAATGGCGAGGAAATCTGTCGTGAATTGTATGGCAAGCGCATGGCGCTGGTGCCCTACATCATGCCGGGCTTTGATCTGGCAAAGAAGACCAAGGAAATCTTCGATCAGGATCCGACCGTGGAAGGCATGATCATGCTGAAGCATGGCATCTTCTCCTTCGCGGACGACGCAAAGACCGCCTATGACCGGATGATCGAATTTGTCTCAATGGCTGAAGAGCGTCTGCAACAGAACCGTCGCAAGGTTTTCACAAGCGCCAGAGGCCTCCCGAAAACAATCGCCAAAGCATCTGATGTTGCTCCTGTTCTGCGCGGCCTGAACGCCCTGAAGGGCAAGCGCAACGGTGACTGGACAAGATGGGTCTTTGAATTCCGTAGCGACAGCGACATCCTGAATTACGTCAATGGCGAGGAACTTTCCCGTTATGCGCTGGAAGGCACCGTGACACCGGACCATTCCATCCGTACCAAGCCTGTGCCGCTGATCGTTCCCGCACCCGATGCCAGCGACATGGCAGCTTTCCGGGCCGGTGCCGAAGCCGCCATGGCGAAATTCGAGGCTGATTATCACGCCTATTTCGCCCGCCAGAATCCGAAGCAGACTGTCCCGCGCACCGAACTTGATCCGGCACCCCGTGTCATTCTGGTCCCCGGCCTGGGCCTGTTCGGAATCGGCAAGACGGAAAAAGATGCAAAGATCGCTGCCGATCTGGCGGAAACCGCCATTGAAGTCATCACCAATGCCGAAGCAATCGGCCGGTTCGAGAGCATTTCCGAAGAAGATATGTTCGAGATCGAATACTGGTCGCTGGAACAGGCAAAGCTCGGCAAGGGTGCTGAAAAGGCGCTTGCCCGACAGGTTGCCGTGGTTACTGGCGGTGGCTCCGGAATCGGTGCCGCGACCGCCAGGGCACTGCGTGCTGAAGGTGCCGAAGTTGCGGTCCTCGACCTGAAGATCAACGATGCAGTCAAGGTCGCCACATCCATCGGCGGATTTGCCGTGGAATGCGATGTCACCGACAAGTCATCGGTTGCCGCCGCCATGCAGGCCGTCGCCGAGAAATTCGGCGGTGTCGATATCCTCGTCTCCAACGCTGGCGCTGCCTGGCAGGGAAAAATCGGCGAGGTCGATGACGATACGCTGCGCCAGAGCTTCGAGCTGAACTTCTTTGGTCATCAGAACATGGCACAGGCCGCTGTGAAGATCATGCGAACACAGGGAACCGGTGGCTGCCTGCTGTTCAACACATCGAAACAGGCGGTCAATCCGGGCAAGGATTTCGGACCCTACGGTCTGCCTAAAGCGGCAACCCTGTTCCTGTCGCGTCAGTATGCGCTGGATCATGGTGCGGATGGCATCCGTTCCAACGCGGTCAATGCGGACCGCATCCGCTCTGGTCTGCTGACAGACGACATGATCGCCAGCCGGTCACAGGCCCGGGGCCTGTCAGAAGGTGACTATATGGGTGGTAATCTGCTGAAACGCGAAGTCACGGCCGGTGATGTGGCCGATGCCTTTGTGGCGCTGGCCAAATCAACCTCGACAACCGGCGCAGTGATGACCGTGGATGGCGGCAACATCGAAGCGGCTCTGCGCTAAGCCGATGTCGATCACCGGACTCGATCATGTTCTTGTCGGCGTTGCCGATCTGGAATCTGCCCGCGCAACATGGCAGGGACTGGGCTTTACCCTGACTCCGCGCGGGCGGCATATCGGCTGGGGCACAGCCAATTACTGCATCATGTTCGAGCAGGATTATATCGAGCTTCTGGGGATTGTTGATGACAGCCAGTTCGTCAACCGGCTGGACGAATTTCTGGCCGCAGAAGGTGAAGGCCTGCTGGGTCTGGCCTTTGCAGCTGACGATGCTGAACAGACTTATCAGGATCTGAAGGCCAGCAATATCGGTGTTCAGCCCGCAAAGGAACTGAAGCGCCTGCTGGAACTGCCGGACGGCACGGTAACGCCGGAATTCGCGCTGGTTCATATCGACAGTGCTGATACAGCCGGTCTGCGGGCCTTTGTCTGTACCCACCTGACCCGTGAGATGGTCTGGCAACCCCGATGGCTGCGTCACGCTAACGGGGCCGAGGCAATTACCGGGATTGAAATATCCGCAGCCGACCCGCAGGCGACGGCCAACCGGCTTGCACGGCTGACCCGTGGTTCACCCGTCCCCGGCACTGGTGGTTTCAGTCTCACACTGCCGGGAGATGTCTGCACCCTGACGGTAACCTCCGGCGACAGGGCGGAGCCATCACTTACAGGCATGACTGTTATGGTCCCAACGCTTGACCTTCCTGCGGGTCATTTCGCTGCCGGCGGGATATATTTCACGCGTGATACATTCACCGTTTCGGTTGACCCGGACGATGCAAATGGTGTCGCACTGAATTTCACACTGGCGCAGGCGCCAGCGTAACAGCCCGTCCCCGGGGACTTGTGAGAAGGAAGAAAACGATATGAGCAGCCAGAGAAAAGGTATCTGGGAAGCAGCCATTCAGGGTATGCGGGGTCGCTGCCCGAATTGCGGTGAAGGCCGCCTGTTCCGGTCTTATCTCAAGCCGGTTGAAACCTGCTCTGCCTGTGGCGAAGACTGGTCTGCCATTCGCGCCGATGACGGTCCCGCCTGGCTGGCCATTCTGCTCGTCGGCCATGTCGTCGTGCCGGTGACGGTCGCCCTGACAATGAAGACCGATCTGTCTGACCTTGTCGTCATCTCATCAGCCCTTTTTCTGACCGTTGCCCTGACCCTGTCTTTTCTGCCCGTCGCGAAGGGTATCTTCATGGCTGCGATCTGGTCACTCGGCGCAGAACAGAGCTGACCCGGACATCAGCGGCAGCTTCAGGTAATTTCGTCCGTCCAGACATTAAACCCGGTCAGCTGATTCGGCCCGAATGTATGGGTCAGCGGTACATCTGAGGCATCTCGTCCCCTGGCAATGAGAACACGCCCCAGGCGGGGGGCATTGTTGCGCGGGTCAAACATCAGCCACTGGCCACTGAGATAAACCTCCATCCAGGCCGCGAAGTCACCGGCGGGGTGCGGCAATGGCTCACCGATATCACTGAGATAACCCGTGCAATATCGTGTCGGAATGTTCATGCAGCGGCAGAATGCAATCGCCAGATGTGTGAAGTCGCGGCAGACCCCGCGACCTTCCGCATAGGTTTGCTGCGCGGTACGGGTTGCTGAGGCATGATGATAGCCAAACTGGACATGGTTATGAACGAAATCGCAGATCGCCTGTACACGCTGCCATCCCGTGGGCGTTCCTGAAAACAGCCGCCAGGCTTCCTCCGACAGGCTGTCTGTTTCGCAGTAGCGGCTGCCAAGCAGAAACGGCAGGGTTTCCGGTGGCAGGCTCTCTACAGGTTGCTGTACCGCATCCGGGAAAGCCGGGTCCGGCAACCCGGCGTCAGTAATCACCGTACCGGTCGACAGGGTAAAGTTCCCTGCCGGCGCGACCAGACGGTTACACCAGTTGCCAAAACCGTCCCGGTAACTGTCGACAGGCGTTACCGGTGACGTGATCAGGTAATCCGGCGCTTCAAGATCCGCATAACGTGAGTAGTGGACATTCAGCAGAGCAATCATCGGTGTTGCCTGCGGCAGACTGTAACTCAGTTCGCAGCCAAGTCTGATACGCATTCGCCAATCCTTTTCACAGGTGACTGATTTCTATTCCTGAATGCAGCGACCACTGCGTTTCCGGAAAGGAGGATTGCAATTCCAGCGGTTACCGGAGCCATCAATATGAGCATTTGCAGGCATCTGGATGACGATGCATTCAGCACCGTTCTGTTCGTACCCATAGTCACACTTCCAGCCGTCACCAAAGCTCGCTTCAACAAAGTAAGCATGAGCCGGTATCCTGACTGCCACGCAATCCTCGCGACTGGCACGGTATCCCCGGTCACAAAGCCAGCCTGCGCCATATTGCTTGTTGGACAGATAACCGTGGGCCGGTACTGCAATCTTCCGGCAGGCTTTTCCTTCAGCCCTGAACCCCCGGTCACAACTCCAGCCATTGCCAAAGCTGTCATCCGTCAGATAGCCATTCTGCGGAACGTCGATCTGTTGACAGACATCACCGTTTTTTGCAAAGCCGCGAAGACAGTGCCAGCGATTGCCGGATGGGTCGAGAAATCCGTTCTCCGGAACACTGACCGACGCGCAAATATCCCCGATCTCCTCGGTGAAGCCATATGCACAATCCCAGCCCTTGCCGTAGGTGAGGTTCGTTGCAAAGGCGTTGTCCGGAATGACAACCTTCTGACATCCCTCCCCCGACTGCCGGAATCCGGCAATGCAGTTCCACCCCATGCCACTGGGGCTCGCGACGGCGTTCTCGGGGACAATACCGGATGCATATGCCGGCACAGTCAGCAGCAGACAGACGGCAAACAATCCCGGCAGGATCAGACATAATTGCCGGTGGAGACGAGCCAGATACAGGTTCACGTCATAATCTTTCCTTCGGGATGTTCAGCAAAACAGTAACCGCCCCCGTCCCTTGCAGGGACGAGGGCATCACTGGTCAAAGATCTTCGACAATCTTTTCGGCGCAGGCACCGGCCAGATTTCTGTCAGTGGAGGTCGCGCCTGGCATTTGTGCCCAGTTTGCCTCCATCACAATATCAGCCCGCTTGTATGAACTGGCTTCTTTCAGCTTTATCAGCGTCGCCTCGCGGTCCGGGTCAGCAACCGATTTTTCGACACAGAATGGAATCAGGGCACTGACAACTTCAGCCCGCGCAAAATCGTCGGCCATCGCTTCTGCCTTGCTGGTAGTAACCCAGCCACCCCAGCTGAATCCTATGATCGTGGCCGCAACCCCACCCGCTGCGATACCAAGAACGGCAGGCTTCACCCAATCGGATATATTCATGTTCACATTCCCTGAATTTAAATTTCATCATACCGTCAGGACGGCTGAACCGTAGAAACACGGAACGGCCTGTCACTGGAATCCCGTCAGAATTCCTGCAGAAAACGGCGTACTTTTGTTATTCTTCTGAAAAAGAAACAGGACCATTTTTCATGATCCAGTCGCCTTGAGCGGCGATCATAGGTTCAATTTTCATTAGAGAGAATATACTCATATCACAACCAAAGCAACAGCAGTGCCTAGCACATGTTCTACGCGACAGCCGGGCGATGAACTCAACACTCCAGACATGGCAGTTCAGGGCTGCCATGGCTTTGTTACTTACCGTCCTGAAAATCGGAGACGCCTCAAGAGCCGCTTCGACCGACAAGTTCAGCGTTGTGCAGGCTGCATCCCGTCAGAAAAGATCAGCCGTCATAATGAATAATCGTCCCGTTTATGCGGGAGGAGCGACCCGGCCTGTCCCGAATGACAGGCCGGGAAACGGTCTAGCCAATCGTTTTGGCGAAGAAATCCAGAGTACGGCCCATGGCGGTTTTAGCACTGTCATCATGATAGCTGCCGCGCTGGTCGCAATTGAAGCCATGGTCTGCCGGATAGATATTCACCGGCACGTCGGGGTGTGCCTGACGGATCTTGTCTACATCGGTCAGCGGAATGCCGTGATCGAATTCGCCGAAATGCAGCAGGGCGGGACAGCCGGGGGTTTCGTCGAGGAACTGGGTAATCTGGCCACCGTAGTAACCGACAGCACCAGCCATGCCCTCGATGCGCGTCGCCCCCAGCCAAGCGACTGTACCGCCCATGCAGAAACCGACAATGCCGACCTTCTTGCCCTCATCCGCCAGCAGCCTGAAGGCGGCACGGCTGTCTTTCACCATGTCGTCCCAGTCTGCTTTTCCCTTCATTTCGCGCCCTGCGGCAATATCATCCGGTGAATAGCCGACTTCAAAGTCACGTTCGATGCGGTCATAGACAGCTGGCGCCACGGCGCTGTAGCCGGCTTCTGCAAAACGGTCACAGACCGACCGGATATGGCTGTTTACGCCAAAAATTTCCATGATGATAACCAGCCCGCCCTTCGGCGTGCCAGCCGGGTCAGCGCGGTAGGCTTTCAGTTCAAAACCGTCTTCCGCCGTCAGTTTCAGCCATTCGCCCATATTCAGCTCCCTTGAGTATCAGGTTCATCCATTACAGGGAAACTAGCCGCCCGGCGGCAGACCGACAATGCCGCAAACAAGACAGTCACTTTTCAACGAAAATCAAAACGACGCCATCTTTCAGGCGCTCTGCGATATCCGCCATCGACATCTTTCGTCCCCGCCCGCTCAACCGGACATCGCTCTGTATCCCTTCGGCACGCACCAGCGGCATCAGATAGGCAGGCTTTGCAGCATAATGAACATCAGTAATCCGTTCCCGTCCGCCCACGTCCCGGACAAGGGACAGGGTCGCAACCCCGATGACCTCACCAAACAGATTGATTACCGGTCCGCCTGAATTTCCGGATTGAATCGGCGCGTCCATCTGGAAATAGCGGACATCGTCGCCCAGCCCGTTCACAGAGTTGATACGCCCGAACACCGCCTTTTGCTCCTGCCCCTGACTCTGTGGCTGGGGATAACCGAGCACAACCAGATCATCTCCCCGACGGATATCGCGGGCCACGCCCAGAGGCAGAGAATAGGAAGGGCTGTCTATCGTTCCGATCGCCAGATCGTTGGAGGGGTCCTCACGCAGCAGCCGAGCGGGACGCCATTTCCCATCCGGTGTCCGGACAGAAATCCGGACTGCGTCTTTGACGACATGATGATTGGTGACGAAATGGCCATCATCCGTGATGAAAAAGCCGCTGCCGGTCCCGCTGCCGCCACCCTTGGGCGGTAAGGTTGATCCGCTTTTCGCGAGCGGGGGCAAAGAGGGAAAACCGGCCTTGCGGGCATCCATCGTAGCGACTTGCCCCTGTACAAGACCGACGCTCTTATCGTACCAGATTTCCAGCTTGTTACCATTCTGATCGGCCCCCCGACCGTATCCGGAATAGCAGTCATCTGCCGCCCAGGTAGCCAGCAAACGACGTCCATCCTGGCAGGACAAAGAAACCGTACCAGCGTCTTGATCGCATTTCGAATCTACAAAGTTGTTGGAACGGTCCCTGCTCATTGTCCCGGTACATTGCGTGCCGCCGGGACTGATGACGCCACTGACTTTCCCCGACGCTTTGCCGGCCTCAAGATGGATTGTACCGAGAAAAGTTTCTTTATAGTTCTCGAAATTCCCGCCAATGCTACGCGATGCTGCACATCCGCCCAGAGTGACCATCATCAGGGCGCAGACAAGAATGACCTTTTTGATATGCAATTTCCGGCTCCGCTGGGGACGATGGCAATACCATCACAACGGAAAGGCTGCACCAGACGGCGGGATGCCGTCAATAATCGTTATACGTTAAAGCGGAAATGCATGACGTCGCCGTCGACAACCACATATTCCTTGCCTTCAAGCCGCATCCGGCCTGCATCCTTGGCTCCCTGCTCGCCATTGCCCGCGATATAATCGTCATAGGCAATGGTCTCAGCCCGGATGAAGCCCTTTTCGAAATCCGTGTGAATCACTCCGGCGGCACGCGGTGCCGTGGAGCCGCTTTTCAGTGTCCAGGCCCGTGCTTCCTTCGGGCCCACGGTAAAGAAAGTCACCAGATCAAGCAGGCTGTAACCTGCCCGGATCACCCGGGCGAGGCCCGTTTCTTCCAGTCCGAGGGACTCCAGATATTCCTGTTTCTCCGCCTCATCACCCAGTTGTGCGACTTCGGACTCAATCGCCGCGGAAATCACCACGCATTCGGCTGATGTCGAGGCTGCATAATCTGCCACGGCCTGCGAGAACTTGTTCCCGGCACCGGCGGCATCTTCTTCAACATTACAGACATAGAGAACCGGCTTGGAAGACAGCAGCTGGAAATTGCGGAACCGGGCGCGATCATCACGATCCACCTTCAGGGCACGGGCCGGCGTACCATCAATCAGCAGCTTCTGGACGGCTTCGAGCAGTTCGATATCTGCCTTCGCTTCCTTGTCGTTACCCCGGGCACGTTTGATCGCCGCCTGTATGCGACGCTCGACACTTTCCAGATCGGCCAGCATCAGCTCGGTTTCAATCGTCTCGATATCGCGAACCGGATCGACCGAACCATCAACATGCGTGATATCGCCATCTTCAAAACAGCGCACCACATGCAGGATCGCATCGGTTTCACGAATATTGGCAAGGAACTGGTTGCCCAGCCCCTCACCCTTTGAGGCACCACGCACCAGACCGGCGATATCGACGAATTCCAGCTGGGTCGGCAGAATTTTTGCTGACTTCGCAATAGCCGCCAGTTTGTCGAGGCGGGGGTCCGGCACGGATACCCGGCCGGTGTTCGGCTCAATCGTGCAGAACGGATAATTTGCCGCCTCTGCGGCCGCTGTATTGGTCAGCGCATTGAACAGGGTCGATTTACCAACGTTCGGCAGCCCGACAATTCCACAATTGAACCCCATATTACGCCTCTTTCTTTGACGCCGCAGGCTTCACCGGGCCAACCCGGTGCGCCACACGGCTCATGAATGCTTCGTGGTCACCACCGACCATCAGATGAATTTCGCCGGAGATTGCCTCCAGCACAGGAAACAACCACTCGCGATCGGCTTTTCCGAAGTCACCAAGGACATGGCTCATGACCCGGTCCTTGTCGCCGGGATGCCCGATACCGATCCGGACCCGCCAGTAATCCTTGCCGAACTGATTATCGATATCACGGATACCATTATGGCCACCGGCACCACCGCCGATCTTCACCCGTACCTTGCCGGGAGCAAGATCGAGTTCGTCATAGATAACGATAACTTTCTCACGCGGCAGCTTGTAGAATTTCGCCGCAGCGGCAACAGACTGGCCCGATTTGTTCATGAAGGTCATTGGCTTCAGCGCCAGAACCTTCTCGCCGGCAATTTCGCCTTCTGCAACGCTGCCCTGAAACCGACTCCGGGGCGCAGAAAAGCGATGGCGGTGGATGATTTCATCCACCGCCATAAACCCGACATTGTGTCGATTATCCCGGTACTTCTCGCCGGGATTGCCAAGGCCCGCTAGCAGAAACAAGTCAGATCACTCGTCTTCCTTGTCCTCGCCATCTTCCTCTGCACCATCTTCTTCAGTGCCTTCTGCTTCATCATCTTCTTCATCATCAGCAGGCATGACAGACGGAGCCGCAATCGTCGCGATCGTGAAGTCACGATCCGTAATCTGAAGTTCGACACCCTTCGGCAGGGTAATCGCGCTGACATGCAGACTGTCACCGATTTCGCCGTTGGATACGTCGAGGATCAGAGCTTCCGGCAGATCGTCCGGATTACAGATAACCGCAACTTCATGGCGCACGATGTTGAGAACACCACCGGCCTTCAGGCCACGGGACTGTTCTTCACCTTCGAACACGACCGGAATATCAACATGCAGTTTGGTATTCTTGCCGATACGCAGGAAGTCGATATGCAGGGCCTGATCGCTGACCGGGTGAAGCTGCACGTCTTTCGGCAGAACCCGATAGTTTTCCTTGCCCACGGTCACTTCGCAGATCGTGTTGAAAAAGCCCGGATTGTTCAGCGCCATGGTCAGTTCTTTTTTGTCCATGGACAGCGATACCGCTGCCTTGCCGTCACCGTAAATCACCCCTGGCACCATGCCAGTTCGTCGAACTGCGCGGGCGGCCCCCTTGCCAACCTGATCGCGCGGTTCAGCCGTAAATGTTGCTGTAGCCGCCATTTGATTTCTCCTGTTTAAGATCCGGGAAAGGCCTCCAAGGGTGCCCCATAATCCCGGGAATGCGCCGTTATAAGGAGCAGCGGCGCGAAGTCAAACGAGTCGGAGAGACAAACCGGTCAGATTGATCAGTCAAAGAGGCTGGAAACGGAGCTCTCAGAGCTGATCCGGGTGATCGCTTCCGCCATCAGCGGGGCAATGGAAATGTGACGCATGTTCTGCGCAACACGCACTGCCTCGGTCGCCGGAATGGAATCCGTGGTGACCAGACTCTCCAGCGGAGAAGAGGTCACACGGGCGACAGCCCCGCCCGACAGCACGCCATGCGTGACGTAGGCTGAGACTGCCGTTGCGCCGGCTTCACGAAGCGCCACAGCTGCATTGCAGAGGGTACCGGCAGAATCGACGATATCATCAATCAGGATGCAGCGACGTCCTTCAACCTCACCAATGATGTTCATGACTTCCGACACACCGGCACGTTCGCGGCGTTTGTCGATGATGGCCAGATCGGCTTCAAGCCGCTTGGCGATAACACGGGCGCGGACAACACCGCCGACATCCGGGGAGACGATAACCAGATCGTCACCCTTGTGCTTGGCTTCAATATCAGCCGAGAAAACCGGGGCGGCGTAAAGGTTATCAACAGGGATATCGAAAAAGCCCTGAATCTGTCCGGCGTGAAGATCCATGGTCAGCACCCGGTCAGCACCGGCGGTGGTGATCAGGTTGGCAACCAGTTTCGCCGAAATCGGCGTGCGGGGACCGGACTTTCGGTCCTGCCGGGCATAACCGAAATAGGGGATCACCGCCGTCACGCGGCGGGCCGAGCCACGCCGCAGCGCATCAAGGCAAACCAGAAGTTCCATCAGGTTGTCGTTTGCCGGGGAACAGGTGGACTGGATGACAAACACATCCTCCCCACGCACATTCTCCTGAATTTCGACAAAGACCTCCATATCGGAGAAGCGCCGGACGCTGGCCTTGGTCAAGGGCAGCTTGAGTGACGCAGAAATCGCTTCCGCCAACGGACGGTTACTGTTGCAGGCCAGTATTTTCATCGTATGTCCCGTATGCCTATTCCCCAGGCACTGTCTTGCGACAGCATGCGGAAGTTCATCTGTGATGCGCCCCACCCAACGCGGCCTAGTCTTTAGCAACGCATACCGAACATGTAAACGACCGCTGTTCCATGACCGGACAATTTATTACCGCGTAATGACGCCATCCTGCCTGAGCACGTCCTGCAGGCCTTCAAGACTGCCCTTGACGATTTCATAGGCCAGCGCGCCCCAGCGCCCGTCCAGCGCGCCTTTCGGAACCTTGTTCCCCTGTGAAACGGTTCCCAGAAGTTCTCCGGATTCGGCGCGGACAAGATGCCAGCGGATTGAAACATTTTCTGCCCGGTCGCCCGCCGCAATCATCTCAACCGCCCCCTGAACAAAGTAGGAAGCATCTTCCTCACTGTCTGCGAGCAGGAAACCTTTCTGTCGCAGAGCCGCCCGCATGGAGACCGTCAGGTCACGATTCCCGGTTCCCGGCGCACCTGTAACTTCATCCGCGAAAATACGAATGTCTTCCGGCTGTTTCGCCGACTTGACCTCTTCATCCTGCACCGACGGGGAAATCTCGGCGGCAACCACGTCGGCAATCTTGTTCATCAGCACCGGTTCATGAATCACCCAGGACAGATGTTCTGCCTCGATGGCCTGAAGGAATCGGTCAACCTCGGTGCCTGTCGGGTCAAACAGCCGCCAGGTGATCTGCATCCGGATCATCAGCTTCGGGTCCGGCTCGGCCTGAACAGTCCCCAGCAGTTTGTACTGATACTGACTGCCGGTCTCCAGTGCAGACGGGACATTATGCTCGAACAGCTTTTCCTTGATGCTGGTCCGCAGCGCATCCGACGCCGCCTCCGACATACCGGCAACCGGCTGGATAAAAATCCCCGGTGAGTCCTTCAGCTTGACCAGCGGATTGACTTCCAGCCGGGCGCGCTCGCTGAACGGTTTTGGCAAATCGCCACAGGCCGTCAGAAAAATCGTGAACAGACAGCAGATCAGCAGACGAAGGCTGCTGTTATGGCCGGGCATCCGGTTCATCAAGCGACGCAGGCAAACAGGATAGCGAACAGAAACGTCCCCAGCAGCATGATCGTCAGGTAGGGCATTACCCATGACCCGGCAGGCTGATGGCGGCAATCATCCGCCCGTAATCCGGCTCACCGGCCAGTGTCGTCCGCCGGTAGCTGAAATATTTCTGTGCATCCGGCAGGGTATCATGATGGCCACCCTCAACGCCTGCGACGCCACGTGCGTTGAGCCGGTCCCGGATATAGCCCGGCAGGTTGAACATGAACTTGTCCGGCCGCTGGCCAGCGGCGAAATACCGGTCGTTCGCTGTGCTCTCGACAACAAACCGTTCGCGGAACTCTGCCCCGACCTCATATGACTCAGGCCCGATGCAGGGGCCGATGGCGGTGCGGATACGATCCGCCCGTGCGCCCAGTGCCTCCATCGCATCAATTGTTGCATCGGTGACACCGGTAAAGGCTCCGCGCCAGCCTGCATGGGCCGCACCAACGACGCCGGCTTCCGTATCAGCGAACAGCACGGGGGCGCAGTCTGCCGACAGGATCCCCAGCACAAATCCCGGCTTCCGGGTAACCATGGCGTCGGCCTTCGGGGCCGCATCCGGTGACCAGCCTTCCTCGACCGTCACCACATCCGGGCTATGCACCTGATAGACGGTCAGCAGGGCCGAGGATGTTTCAGCGCCCATGGCTTCCGCCACACGCCGCCGGTTCTCTGCCACAGACTGATTTTCATCGTCAGAGCCGAAGCCGCAATTGAGTGATGAGTAGATACCGCCGGACACGCCGCCTTCACGGGTGAAGAAGCCGTGGCGGATCGAGGGGTCTGCTGAAAGCTCTGGAAACTGGATCATCCGAAACCGGGTAAGGTTGAAGTGCGATCTGATGTCGCGCCAAACACCTTGAACAATTTGCCCATTCCCTCATCGCCAATCAAGCGGTCGCAGCCAGATTTCAGATGCACCACCTGTTCCGCCCCGGCTTTCCCCGCCAGAACGGCCAGACGCGATTCGATACCCAGTGCCCGTAACCAGTCACCCTGCGTCGCAATTGCCGTATTTTTGATGCCCGAGTCGGCAAATACCTTCTGAATTGCCCCAAAATCCACATGCGCTGTCAGGTCCGCCTGCCCGGGATTTTCCAGCGGGTCGACAAAGGCATGACCTGCCATCGCCTGAAAGCTGTCGCCGGACAGCGGACCGACATAACCGTAATCGATCAGCAGCGCCACCCCGCCCCGGTCCTGAAGACCCCTCGCGATATCACGGGCAACTGACCGGGCTGCCGGACAAATTTCCACCACGGTTTCAGCCGGGACAGCAGCCAGGGCAGGATCAATCAGAAAGGCCGCATCCGGGGCGGGTTTACGGGCATAATGAAACCGCTCCCCGTCTGACCCGACACAGATTTCCGCCCAGCCAGCGGACGCTCCCCCGGCCTGACGGACAAACTGGCGGACCGGCAGGGCGTCGAGGAATTCATTACCGATGATGAATAACGGCAAATCCGGAAGGTCAGCTACCCGATCGAGCCAGACCGGCGCATGATCTGCGAGCCGTTCCTGCTGCACCGCCCGCAGACTGCTGCTGGCCTCAACCAGATGCAGGCGCGCCGCCTCATGCAAGCCCGGCACGCCCCGCGTTGCCCGCAGCAGATCAGCCATCAGCGCGCCCCGGCCGGGACCCAGTTCGACGAGCGCGAAAGGTGAAGGTGACCCCGCCTCCATCCAGGCATGGGCCATCCAGGCACCAATCAGTTCACCAAACATCTGCGAAATATCAGGTGCCGTGATGAAATCACCGGCAGCACCGAAAGGCTCACGAGCGACATAATAACCATGAACCGGATGCATCAGCACCTCGGCCATGTAATCAGCCAGCGTCAGCGGTCCGGTCAGCGCAATCCGTCGGTGCAGAATGTCGGCGAGTCCGGTCACGCCATCGTCGTTGACCGCGTCGCCGCTCACGACACCCGGCGACGGCGCGTGATGACAATGACAGCCAGTCCGATAACGATCATCGGCAGCGACAGCAACTGCCCCATGGTCGCACCGGCAAACAGAAAGCCCAGATGGGCATCCGGCTGGCGGAAGAATTCGACAATAAAACGGGCAACGCCGTATCCGGCAAGAAACACCCCACAGAGCGCCCCCGGCGTCTGGCGGATATCCGTGCTCCGGCTCAGCAGGAACATCAGTACGAATAGCACCGCCCCTTCCAGTACCGCCTCATACAACTGGCTGGGATGACGCGGCAGCGGGCCCCCGTGCGGAAACACAACACCCCAACTGGAATCCGTCACCCGGCCAAACAGCTCGCCATTGATGAAATTCGCGATACGCCCGAAGAACAGGCCAATCGGCGCCGCGCAGGCAATGGTATCGCCAAAGGCCAGTGTGTTGATCTGGTGGCGGCGGCAAAACAGGATCGTCGCCACAATGACCCCCAGAAACCCGCCATGGAACGACATGCCCCCCTGCCAGACCATGAGAATTTCAGCCGGGTTGGAGAGATAATAGGCCGGTTTGTAAAACAGCACATAACCCAGCCGGCCGCCCAGAATCACCCCGAAAGTTGCCCAGACCAGAAAGTCATCGACCCGAACCTTGTCGACATTTGCCGGCGGCGTCGCGGCAATCCGGCGCACATACAGCCAGCCCAGAATCAGCCCGGATATATAGGCCAGCGCATACCAGCGGATCGCAAACGGCCCGATGGAAAAGATAACGGGATCAATATCGGGGAAGGGCATAGGCTTCCTTGAACGGTAAGGGCTTAACGATACGGGTCGTCTTTGCTGAGGAAGTCGTTGACGTAACGCGCCACCCCGGCCTCAAGACTGGTGAACTGACGGTCGTAACCGGCATCCCGCAGTTTGGTCATGTCAGCCTGAGTGTAATACTGGTATTTATCACGGATCGCCTCCGGTGTATCGACAAATTCCAGATCAATCGGCTTGTCGAGTGCGCTGTAGACGGCCCGCGCCAGATCGGCGAAAGACCGGCACTGCCCCGTGCCACAGTTGAACAGACCGCTGACCTTTGGATTATCCCACAGCCACATCATCACATCGACGCAATCGTCGACGCTGACGAAATCCCGCAGCTGACCACCATCTTCGTAATCCGGATGGTGAGAGCGGAACAGCCGGGCCGGCGCGCCTTCGCTGGCCCGCGGGAACAGATGCGCCACGACGCTTTTCTGTCCGCCCTTATGATATTCATTCGGGCCATAGACATTGAAGAACTTCAGCCCGGCCCATTGCGGCGGTGCCGCCTCGCCGCTTTCCAGCATCCGGGCCACCCGGCGATCAAACAGATGCTTCGACCAGCCGTAGGGATTCAGCGGCTGCAGCTTTGCCAGCGCCTCGATGGAGGCATCATCGACAAACCCGGCTTCACCTCCGCCATAGGTCGCCGCCGACGAGGCATAGATCAGCCGCGTGCCATGCGCCACGCACCAGCGCCACAGCCTGCAGGTCAGGTCAAAATTATTATGGATAATCTTGTCGGCATCGGTCTCCGTCGTCGTGGAGATCGCGCCCATATGAAAGATGCCGTCAACTTCAGACGGATCAACATGATCCAGAAATGCCGGGACATCGTCCGGGCTGACGATGTCCATCAGTTCCCGCTTCGCAACATTCCGCCACTTGTCGCCATCCCGCAGACGGTCGACCACCACCAGCTCATTCTCCCCCCGCGCCTCAAGCGCCGCCAGAATGTTCGAGCCGATAAAACCTGCGCCGCCGGTTACAATAATCATGAGCCTCAGTTCCTGTGGAGTGCGGGTGTCGGGTTATAGCTTTCAGAGGGTGGTAGGAGCAAGAAGAGCCAAACCATCCGCCCAGCATTATGGACTTCCCCCCCGCCCCGCTTCATACTCTGCCCATGCAATCGCAGAACAAGATTTTTGAAGATCTTTCGAGGGTGGCGTCGGGCGCTCTCGGGTCTTTTACCGGGTTGAAGCAGGAACTGGACGGGCTGGTCCGTGAGCGGCTGGAACGGATTCTGGCTGACATGGACCTGGCGTCGCGGGAAGAGCTGGAGGTCGCACGGGCCATGGCGGCGAAAGCGCGGGATGAGCAGGAAACCCTGCTGGCCCGAGTCGCCGAACTGGAGAATCGAGTCGCTGAACTCGAGTCCCGAAAAGAGTCAAGTCCGGCGAAAAAACCCGCCCGAAAAGCACCAAATACAAAAAAATCGACCTGATTCGGCAGATTCAAAAGTCGCGGAATTCTGCGGCCCCGAGTCCGGCCTGAGTCCCGCAGATTCCCTGCCTGTGGACAAGTTTTCAAATAGACAGTTGCACGCTGATTCCGGGCTATGGCAGCCTACGTCTAGTGTTGATCAGGCCTTACCGCCACAAGATGTCGGCTTCGCGGCAAAAACCCGCGAAGCCGGACTGATTCAGGGGGCTGACAACCGATGACCCGGAGCGGCGCAAGGGCGCGTCGCTGCCGTCGACACAGGGGAGCCACCGCGATGCAAGAACTGTCCATCTACGCCACCGAAACCCGGAACAACCCGCTCGATATTGTCGAACAGATTGTCCTGAGCAACGAATGGACCCACGAGCGCCGGAACGACAACGAACTGGCCGCCGAAGTTGCCGGGGGATGGTGTGACTACAGCATGTTCTTCTGCTGGCGCGAAGAACTGGAGACCATGCATTTCTCCTGCGCGCTGGACCTGAAGGTGCCACCGATGAAGCGCGGCGGCATCTCGGAACTGCTGATGGAAGTGAATGAAAAACTCTGGCTCGGCCATTTCGGGGTCTGGACGGAAGAGGGCGTGCCGATGTTCCGCCACTCGCTGATTCTGCGCGGCTCTGCCTGCACCAGTGTTGAGACCATCGAAGACCTGGTCGACACCGCCCTGTTCGAAAGCGACCGCTTCTTCCCGGCTTTCCAGTATGTCATCTGGGGCGGCAAGGACGCCCGCGAGGCCATCCAGCTTTCCCTGCTGGATGTCGCCGGACAGGCCTGAGGCGCAACCAATGAAACTGATCCTTGTCGGATGCGGCAAGATGGGCGGCGCCATGCTGGACGGGTGGCTCGCCAACGGCCTCGCCCCGGCAGACGCAATTGTTATCGAACCTTATGAGGGGGCGAAACTGCCGGCCGGCGTTACCCGTGTCAGCACCGCCAGCGAGATCGACCCCGCCTTCAAACCCGACTTTATCGTCTATGCCGTGAAGCCGCAGATGATGGATGACGTGGTTGCCGCTTACGGGCGCTATGAAGCAGCCTGCCATCTGTCGATCGCTGCCGGAAAATCCATTAGCTATTTCGAAACCCGGCTCGGTGGTTCGCCCGCTGTCGTCCGTGCCATGCCGAATACACCGGCGGCTGTCGGGCGGGGGATCACCGTCGCGGTTCCGAACAGCCGGATCAGCCCGGCCCAGCAGACCACCAGTGACGAGCTGTTGTCGGCGGTCGGTGAAGTCGCCTGGATTACAGATGAAACACAGATTGATGCGGTTACCGCCCTCTCTGGTGGCGGGCCTGCCTATGTGTTCCTGCTGATGGAAGTCATGGCCGCGGCCGGGGTTGCCTCCGGCCTGCCGGAAGACCTCGCCATGCGGCTGGCACGGGTCACGGTTTCCGGCTCGGGCGAGCTGGCACGACAGTCTGACGAGGCTGCATCACAACTGCGGATCAACGTCACCAGCCCCGGCGGCACCACCGCTGAAGCACTGAAAGTGCTGATGGATGAGACCACTGGCATCGGACCGGTGTTCGAGAAGGCTATTGCAGCGGCAACCCGTCGGTCCAGAGAATTGGCCTGATTTAATTGAGTTAATTTTCTTTGGAATTCCGAATTCGGAATGTCGGATGCCAAAATAACAGAAAACGGCGAACCCGGAGGGGGGTCCGCCGCTGCTTCCGGCGTGGTACGTGGTCTGATTGGGGACGACGACCAGCTCAGCGTGTCAGGGGTTACGCCTGCCAGAAAATCTTTCTGCTTTCGGTGATCGCGTCTTTCCGGGTCAGCCCGACATCGGCGAGCATGCGACTGTCCAGCGCGGCCATCTGCCGGCGGCTGCGCGCACGGGTCATCACGAACTTTGCCTGATCAGCGACCTGCGTCAGAACAGCGGTGAAGTTCCCGAGTGACTGTGACTCTTTTAAAACCGTTGTGGTCATCTGCTTATCTCCTGGGTTGGCAGCCCGCTCGTCAGGGAAGGACAGTCCGGCTGCGTTCGTTGATGAATATGTAAGTCTGAAGCGGTTTTCCCACAAACGACCTTTGCTGATGCTTCGGATAACTTTTAATAATGAAATGTGATCTGATTTATGACAGCCTGAGAAAATGAAACATGCCCTGCCACCCCTGAACACACTGCGCGTCTTTGAGGCAGCAGCCCGCCATCTCAGCTTCACCCGCGCCGCGGAAGAACTGAATGTGACGCAGGCGGCGGTCAGCCATCAGATCAAGGCGCTGGAAGAACGACTGGGCATCACCCTGTTCAAACGCATGAACCGCGCCCTGATGCTGACCGATGCCGGCCAGGCCTATTACCCGGCGATCCGCGAGGCGATTGATGCAATCCGGCAGGCCACCGAGCGGCTGTATGAGCTGGAAAGTACCGGCACGCTGACGGTTACCATGCTGGCCTCCTTTGCCGCGAAATGGCTGGTCCCGCGTCTCGGCCGTTTCCGGGCGCGGTGTCCGGATATTGATGTGCTGCTATCGACATCAAGCAAGCTAATCGATTTCCAGCGTGACGATGTGGATATCGGCATTCGCTACGGTGCCGGTGAATGGCCCAACGTCATTTCGGAGAAACTGTTCAGCGAAGATCTGTTCCCGGTCTGCAGCCCGGCATTACTGGATGGTGCCATTCCCCTGCGGGAACCTGCCGACCTCGCCCATCACATGCTGCTGCAGGATGCGGGCATGGACTGGCGCACCTGGCTGATCGCTGCCGGTATCGGTGATATCGAACTGCATTTCGGCACATCCTTCATCGATTCCAGCCTCGCCCTGCAGGCGGCCATGGCCGGTCAGGGTGTGGCACTGGGCCGGATGGCACTGGTCGCCGACGATCTGGCGGCAGGGCGGCTGGTCAGGCCGTTTCAGATATCGCTGCCGTCAAACTTTGCCTATTACATTGTCTGTTCCGTCCATACCGGCGAGTCCCCGAAGATCAAAGCCTTCTCGGACTGGCTGAAAGACGAGGCCCGGAATTACGAAAACGACCTGCAGGTCTATTCGATCTGAAAGGTCAGTTCTTCTGTTCGATCTTCGGTGCACAGATGAACCGGTTCTCCGCATCACGCAGGATGAAGTAATCTGTATAGGGTCCGGGGCAGCCACCTGCCGTCAGGTCGTCGAGCACTGCCGTCACCCAGTCATCAAGATTGACCGGCCAGAGAATATCTGTCCCCTGCCATGTCTGAAGCAGCGCCTCGGGCGTTGTCACCCGCAGTGAGAACTTGCCCGGCACCGGACCCCAGTTATAGGCCGGGTCGACATCATAGTGGAAATATCCCTGCTCTGCGGCGCCGTCCCTTGTCCGGCGAATTGCCGCATCCCGGGCCAGATCAAGTTCGACATTATAGCCACCCTGCGCAATCAGCGTGACCCGTGGCCGGACCAGATTCCGGTCCTGAATCAGGCGGATCAGGTAGCGGGCCTCACCGCGCACCTGATGGATCACCGTGCGCAGCTTCTCCGTTTCCAGAAACCGCGTGGTCGACTGGACATAGCTGCGGTCCATCTGCAACGCCAGGATCGTCAGGAAAACGATCACCGCAAAGCCACAGGCAAAGCGGAACCGCTCGTTCTGCATGGCCCGGGCAGCGAAGCCCCGCCGCACCATCATGGCCCAGACCAGCAGGGCCAGAACAATGATTCCGCAGAAATGGATCAGCCGCAGGTTGGGACGGAAATAGCGGTCAAAGGATTGCAGGTGACCTGCATCCTCTGCATTCAGGCAACCGAGATAAGACAGATAAAGCGCAAAGCTGTAGCAGATCAGAAACGCCGCCATCGCCAGGGTCACCCAGCGCAACCGCCGGTCCAGCAGCCCGGCCAGCAATCCGGCGCCGCCAATCAGCGTAACCGGCAGCTTGTAGCCGGCAAGATATGTCGCCGCCCCCTGCAGATACAGATCACGGGCAAAGATCGCATTTGTTGTCGAGAATGTTTCCGCCGGCGAGCCAAACAGACTCAGCGGGCTCGCCAGACAATGTTCACCGGTCTTCAGGACGGCCCAGCTGACATAGGCAACTGCCAGCGGGGACAGCATCATCGCCGCCCGGATGAAGGCCCCGGATGACAGGCCACCCTTCACTTCTCCGCGGGACAACCAGACCCAGCCGAGCCAGATAATTCCCATGCTGGGCAGGACGCCGATCAGCGAGACCTTGAACAGATATCCAAAGGCCGCAAGCAGTCCGATCAGCAGGGCATGCCGGTCAGTCTCGCCGGGCTGACGCAGACCATGCAGCCCGGTCATGAAGATTGCGGCCCAGACATAGATCATCGGCCGGTCGATCAGCAGGTCCGACGGATAGAGCACCCAGAGCGCCTCTGCCGACAGCAGGCTGAAGACAACCAGTGCGGCAAACAGACCGGGGAAACCGCTTTCCGGAAGATCACGCCGGCACCAGTCGCGAAGCAGGTCATAGACCGTGCCCATGACTGCCAGATGCATGATGAAGGGAAGCGCCGAAGGGTGGCTGTCACTGAACGATCCCAGTATCAGACTGGGGAAGGCCAGCATCAGCGGCCAGCCATTCGGGTAACCGCCGAGATGGAAATCAACAAAGCCGGACCAGTAGGCATCGGCCAGGAATATCTGTTTGGCCAGTCGCAGCCAGCTCGCGATCTCATCTCCCGGATAGGACATATAATCCGGAAAGCGGTGCATTGACGCGACAAGCAGCATCACCAGTGTCAGCACCCAGACCGGATGACGCAGCGCCGGCATCAATGCCCGGCGGCTGTCACGCCCCCGTCCGATCAGCCAGAGAATACGTGCCACCCCGACCGCACCCGCCAGCGCGATGGCACGACTGATCAGTTCCAGAGAGATGCCCAGGATGACATTGCCGACATAGAGCAGAAGCTGAATGGCAATCAGAACCAGCAGGCAGCGCAGGCCAAACCAGTCCTGTCGGTTCTTTGTCAGGCCCGGCATAAAAGTCGCCGCGCCAAACATGATTCCGGTCAACAGCAGCAAACTCATCCGTCAGCACCATTCAGGCATAAAATACAAAGTGACGGTCGGATATCACTCATCCGCCGCAGCGTCCACCAGCCGGTGACGTTCAGGACAGATCGGAAAGTCAGTCCTGTGCCGCGTCACATATCTGCCGGCAGAGATCAAGGTCCGGGTTTCGCGCCTCGATATGGGCGTAAAGACTGAGATGGTGAAGCCATGTCGGGAACCGCCGGACTTCCACCTCACGGAAGATCAGGTGGAGCACTTCCAGTATTTCCGGTGCGGTATTCACATGCTCGAAGGCCATATGTTCCGACCAGTCCAGACCGGTTTTCAGCCGAAAAGCGAGGCCCGTCGAAATCCGCCAGGACAAGCCCCACAGGAAACCGCCTTCACTGGGAATGCCCGACAGAAACACGCCGCCCGGTTTCAGGCGAAGGGCCGCAGCCGCAACAACTTCCGGCAGATGGGTCAGATGTTCCAGCGTGGCAATCGAGAACACCCGGTCATAGGTCCGTTCCGCCGGAATATCCGCAATATCCGCATACATGTCCCGGACATGCTTCAGAACCTGCTTACCCTGATAAAGCTCGGCAAAGGGTTCAACCGCATCGTAAGGCGCATCGGCAGCCGGTATTTCATGCCGGAAATGATTCAGCGTCCCGGCGCCGATTTCCAGCGTCTCCCCCGGAACATCGGACAGAATGATCTGACGATGCATCCAGCCTTCGAGTGCATTGGAAATAACCGACAGGAAGGTCTCGCGCTCCCGGTTCTTGCGTAACTCCAGCTTGTGGATTTCCGCCATCCGGGGGCTTAGCTCAGGTCGCACCTTCGGATAACGTGACAGAACATCCGACAGGCCGGCTTTCACCTTCTCATCGTCGATCAAATGTGTATCTGAACTCATGACCAGCAGTTGGCGCCCTGATATCGCGCGCAACCGCTACCATCGCGGTTACTTATCGCATAATCGGGTGATAATCCGATTGTGCGATAGTTTCCAGCCCCGTCTCCCTGTTTCGGGTCACTCAACCCGTTTCAGATCGGCCTCGATACCCCGCAACGGCTTGCCGTCACGTACCCGGCTGAAAGACAGATGCATCCCGGTTTCCGTCAGACGGCGTTTATAAGCCAGCATGTCGTATCCGCCATCATCACGAACCACCAGTGCGTACATGGTCATCGACTCACCCTTGATCTGGACCCAGCTGTAAGGCTCTCCTTTCATGGGGTCGACCGGCACATAACCACCGAAAGCATTCGGCTTCACCGCAGAGCGATAGATACCCGGACGTTCTGTCTTCACAAACCAGACCGAATAGACACGCTCCTTCTCCCGGCCGTCTGATTTCAGGATGCGGGCCGCCCAGTTGACCCGGAAGCCGCGTTTCTCCTCGACAATCTCGACCGTCAGGTCGCGTTCGCCTTCTTCGGTATCCACATGGCCCTCGAACTTACCGAGAAACGGCGAGAACATGTCAGCTCTTGCCGTCTGAACCGGAACCAGACCGAAGAGGACAATTGCCAGAGAAAGCAAAACCCAGTGCCGGTAATCGGCCATTGCTCTTACATTCATATCCGCCAGACCTCAGTCATTGTTCCCTGTACTCTATATTGTATTCGGGAACCGTCGATGTAAGCCCCATCAGAATTGCGTGAGCAGCCGGTGACCCGCCGCAAGTCAGTTGGAATCACCCCGGACACCGGAACGCCAGTCTTTCAGGAACTGCCGTTTTTTCAGCCGATCAAGTCCAACGAGCAGCGAGGGCGTAAAGGCTATCGGACGAAAGGCTGACTTCAGACCCGCTTTCGATGCGGCCGCTTTCGCTGTCCCGTCGGTCTTGCTGACGATCAGACCCGCCTCCTTGAGAAACTGCCGGCCTTCCGGAGACAGTGCATAATCAATAAATGCTTTCGCCAGGTCCGCCGCTGCCGCCCCTCTCGGCACCAGCGCCGCCCGCGACAGAACCAGAGTATAATCATCGGGGGCGACAATACCGATCCGTGGGTCGCTGGCAGCCCGGGCCAGCGCGTAAGACCCCAACATGTTATAGGCCAGCAGGAACCGGCCCTCAGCCACTCCATCAATGATCTCTGCCGAACAGCAGGCCTCATAGACATCATTGCGTCCGAAGGCCTCAATCAACCTGCCGTAGGTTGTAGCTGCCTGCGAGTCAGCAAACGCGAACAGATAGCCAACACCTGCCTGTTCAATGTCATAGGTTGCAACCCGGCCCTGAAAGCGCCCGCCCGGACGGCGTAGTAAATCAATCAGGTCGAATCGTGATGCAGGCACAGTCTCCGGCGGCATCAGTTCCCGGTTGTAGATGATGACGGCCAGTTCCCGGGTCAGCCCGAATATCTCGTTACGCCAGCTTGCCCAGTCCGGTGCCTTCTCTGTAAAGGCAGACTGATGAGACTGCGCACAACCGTCATTCACCAGCTTGAACTGCTGGTCAATGGAAGAGCTGATCAGCAGATCAGCCGAGGCCCGTCCCTCACTACAGGCCCGGTCCGCCAGTTCAAAGATGTCATTCGTTGATCGCTGTTCATAGCGCAGGGATACCAGTGGATAACGGGCGGAAAAGCCTTCCAGTATGGGGGTAAAAGGCCCGACATCGGTTGAACCGTGAATGACAAAGCTGTTCGTCGCCCCGTCTTCATCTGCTCCGAACACAGCAACCGCTTCCTGTCCCTGCGCCAAACCGGAAAGCTGGATCACCAACAGCAGGCTGATCAGGGTAGTCCGGAACAAAGAGACCATCGTCATGCTGCATCATCCTGAAGCGGTGGAAAGGTAAGCGACACGGTGAAATGGCCATCTGTGTTGTGGCTCAAAACCAGCTCGCCACCATGTGCTTCTGCAACAGAGCTGACAATCGCAAGGCCGAGACCAGCGCCGTCTGGCGTCGTGCCACTGGTTTTACTGAACCGGCGACCGATATCTGCCCAGTCCGGTTCTGCTATGCCACTCCCCCGGTCGGTAACAGCAATTGTTGCCGGCAGGGAGACCAACAGGGTCACGGGAGGCTTGCCGTACCGATAGGCGTTATTGACCAAATTCTTCGTCGCTTCAACGAGGCTGAGTTCATCGCCCATGACCACGACCTGTTCTTCCGGCAAATCAAGGCGCATCTGCTCTCCTCCTGCCGAATGATCGTGATCTACCTCCGCTGCAACCCGGATTGCGACCTGTCGCAAGTCAACCTGCTGTCGTGGCACCGCATCGGCACGATGGGTAATCAGCGCCTGATTAAGCATCTGATCAGTCAGTCTGCTCAGACCAACAGAACGCCGGTGAATGCGCCGGACAATCTCTCGCAAATGTTCCGTGTCGTTTTCTTCTGTCGCCAGTTCAGCCTGTGCCCGCAGGGCCGCAACAGGCGTCCGAAGCTGATGCGTTGCGTCGGCGATCAGGCCCTGCATCACGGTTACCCGGCGGGACAACCGCCCCATGAAGCGATCAATCGCTTCAACCATCGTGGCAACCTCACGGGGGGCCGCAACGTCAAGTGGCGTCAGATCAAGCGGATCGCGCTGTAACAAGGCCCGTTCAATCCGTTCCAGCGGGTTCAGTGCTGTCCGGACAGCAACAAAAGTCAGCAGAACCAGCACCAGACCGGCAACACCGACAATGATCAGCGCATTACGGGTAATGTCCCAGGCCAGATCAGACCGCGATAATGTTGTCTGCGCAACAATAGCCAGCAATTCGCCAGAGAAAGCCTGCTCAACAAAGACCCTGCGCTTGGCTGCCAGCCGGATTTCTTCCCCCCGGTAAACGCCATCGTAGAAAACCGCGTCTTCGCTGACGACTGACGGCGGGGGCAGATTGTCATACCCGGTCAGGGTTTCCCCATTCGCATTCAGTACCCGGTAAAACACACGGTCATTCGGTGCCAGCGCCATCATTTCAAAGGCGGACACCGGTACATCAACCTGCAGTCCGCCACCAGTAACCGAAATCGAATCCGCCATTTCGAAAACCGCACCGGCCAGCAACTTGTCGAAGGCTTCCTCCGCGGCCTGCCGGCCATAAGCCAGCGCCGCCAGTGTCACACCCACACCACCCGCGATCAGAATCATCGCGATCGTCCAGGCCAGTCGCCGGGCGATGGATCCTTTACTTCTCATCTTCGACATTCAGCTGATAGCCCAGACCGCGAAGTGTGCGGATGGAAACATCCGAATCTGCGATCTTGCGGCGCAGCCGGGCGATATAGACCTCAACCGCATTGAGGCCGACATTCTCGTCATCAAAAGTGAAAAGGCTTTCGAAAATCCGCTCCTTTGACAAAACACGTCCCCGGTTTGCCATCAGCACTTCCAGCAACGCAAACTCCCGGCGTTTCAGCGTCAGCATCGCCCCGGCCAATAAGGCGACACGACCCGCCGGGTCGATCTGAAGATCACCATAAGTAATGACAGACGAACGCTCATCGCCGCCTCGCCGCAACAAGGCGCGGGCACGGGCTTCAAGTTCCCGCAGGTCAAAAGGCTTCATCAGATAATCATCAGCACCAATATCGAGCGCCTCAATCCGGTCCTCAACCTCCAGCCGGGCCGTCAGCATCAGGACAGGTGATGCGACCTTCCGGGTACGAATGTCACGCAACAGATCAATTCCCGAGCCATCCGGCAGGTTGATGTCGAGAATAATCAGATCATAGACCTGAACGGCAAGCGCGTCCTCTGCCGAACAGCAATCCCGTGCATGATCGACGGCATGACCTGAACGGGCGAAGACCGATACAACAGCGTCGGCAACATCATCGGTATCTTCGACGAGCAGCAATCGCATTTCCGACCTTCATCTCCCTGACGACCCGTTGATCCAGTCTCGCACTGTTTCCCCCGCGCGAAAACGACCGAATGTGCCATGTTTGCCCCGAAACAATGCCCGGTTCAGGAAGATCACGACTTTCTCAGGTTTTGACAGGCTGATGACAGGTTCAGCCCATAGCTTCCAACAGGCTTGGCCGGGAACAGCCCTGCCATGCTCAACAAAAAAAGTACCAGAGTCGGGAGAGACATCTATGCAGACTTTCAGAATATCACGACGCCTTGTCATTGCTGCAGCTGCTGCTGTTACCATGATCGGCACAGGCGCACAGGCCGCCGACCAGATGGTTGACTCCATTCACTTCATTATCCCGGGCGGCGCCGGCGGTGGCTGGGACGGAACAGCACGTGGCACCGGAGAAGCCCTGACCAAATCAGGCCTCGTCGGTACAGCCTCCTACGAAAACATGTCCGGCGGCGGCGGCGGCAAGGCAATTGCCTATATGATCGAAAACGCCAAATCGAACGAAGGTTCGCTGATGGTCAATTCGACACCGATCGTCATCCGGTCACTGACCAAGGTGTTCCCGCAGAGCTTCCGCGACCTGACGCTAATCGCCGGAACCATCGGTGACTATGCAGCCTTCGTCACCAACAAGGACAGCGAGATCAAGACCTTCTCTGACCTTGTTGCGGCTTATAAAGCAGATCCGAGAGCCGTTGCCATTGGCGGCGGTTCAGTGCCAGGCGGCATGGATCATCTCGTCGCAGCAATGGCGATGGAAGCTGCCGGTGAAGATTCCACCAAGGTAAAGTACATTCCCTATGATGCGGGTGGTAAAGCCATGGCGGCGCTGCTCTCCGGCGAAATCAAGGCTTTGTCGACAGGCTTCTCAGAGGCTGTGGCACTTGCCAATGCCGGCGAGGTCAACATCATCGGTGTCACCGCACCGGCCCGTGTCGATGCTTACAAGGATGCACCGACACTGAAGGAACAGGGCGTCGATGCGGAGTTCGTGAACTGGCGCGGTTTCTTTGCAGCACCGGGTCTGCCCGCAGACAAGGCGGATGCCTATCGCAAAACCATTGCGGCAATGTACGACACCAAAGAATGGGAAGAAGTCCGGGCCCGTAATGGCTGGGTCAATATCCACAATTCAGGCGATGATTTCCGCGCTTTCCTCGAAAAGCAGGAAAAGCAGATCGGCGACCTGATGAAAAAGCTGGGCTTCCTCTGAGAGGAAACAGTCAGGGGCAACTCCACTGAGTTGCCCTGAGATTGTCGTTACACACTGTCATTCCGGGCCTCGCTGCCCGGAATGACAGTGAATTCTGTGACTGAAAATGGCCGAATGAGCCACGTCACCACAAAACCAGACACTCGATCTTGAATTGCCAGGTCACAACCGGGGGGAAATGACATGCGGCTCGATAAATGGATAGCGGTCCTCTTTCTCGTCGGAGGGATGATCTATGGTTACGCGGCGTGGAATTATCCGCTGCTGCCATTTGAACGAAACATGTCGTTCCTGCCCAATACCTTTCCGATAGCCCTCGCTGCTCTCGCCATCATCCTTTCACTTGTCATTCTGATCACCCCGGCACCTTCCGGGAACGGAGAAGAAGATGTGCTCGGCGGTATCGATATAACCCGGCTCCGTGACTACAAGATCGGCCAGGCTTCCATGCTGATCGGTGGCATGATTCTGTATGCGCTGGCCCTGCGGCCAGTCGGCTTTCTGATCGCCACCACCCTGTTTCTGGTCGTTACCGGCTGGATACTGGGAGAACGCAAACTTCATATCATGATCCCGGTCGCCCTGATCGGAGCCGGCGCCATCTGGTTGCTGGTTGACGAGGTGCTGGGAATTTTCCTCCGCCCTTTCCCCTCATTCCTCGTATAAGGGAGGGACAGAAAAATGCTCGACGGACTGATGCTCGGCCTCGGGGCCGCATTCTCGCTGCAAAACCTGTTCATGGTCGTGGCAGGTTGTCTTATCGGCACCTTCATCGGCATGCTGCCCGGACTGGGGCCAATGTCGATCATCGCCATCATGATCCCGGTCGCCATCAAGATCGGTGATCCTTCTTCGGCGCTGATTCTGCTGGCGGGTGTCTATTACGGTGCCATCTTCGGCGGCTCGACGTCCTCCATCCTGATCAACGCGCCGGGTGTCGCCGGAACAGTTGCCACCTCTTTTGACGGCTATCCCATGGCCCGGCAGGGAAAAGCGGGCAAAGCACTGACCATTGCCGCCATCGCCTCGTTCTCGGGCGGCACCATTGGCGCGATCCTGCTGATGGGGTTTGCCCCTGCCCTGTCGTCCGTCGCGCTTCTGTTCCATTCCGCAGAATATTTCGCACTGATGGTGGTTGGCCTGTCTGCCATCGCCGCCTTTGCCGGGCCGGGCAAAGTTGCCAAGGCGCTGATGATGACCGTTCTCGGGCTCATCCTCGCGACCGTCGGCGAATCAGCCCTGTTCAACGCTCCACGTTTTACGATGGGTCTGATTGACCTGCAGTCCGGCTTCTCCTTCATTACCCTCGCCATGGCACTGTTCGCGCTGCCGGAAGCAATGTATCTGGTCCTTGATCCTTCCCGTGGCGCCAGCAAGGAAAGCAGCGAGATCAAGGATTTGCGCATTACGCGCGCGGAGGCAAAAGCCATTGCACCGGTGATCGGGCGTCAGTCGATACAGGGTTTTCTGATCGGTGTCATGCCGGGAGCCGGGGCAACCATTGCCTCTTTCCTCGGCTATGCAGTCGAACGCAATATTGCCAAAGGTGCAGAGCAGGCAGAATTCGGCAAAGGCTCGATCAAGGGCCTTGCCGCACCGGAATCCGCCAACAATGCCGCCTGCACCGGGTCGTTCGTTCCCCTGCTGACACTCGGCATCCCCGGTTCCGGCACAACTGCGATCCTGCTCGGCGCGCTGATTGCGCTGAACGTACAGCCCGGCCCCCGTCTGATGATCGACAACCCGGATATCTTCTGGGCAGTCATCATCTCAATGTATATCGGGAACGTGGTGCTGCTGATCCTGAACCTGCCATTGATCCCCTATATCGCGAAGCTCCTGACCATCCCTCGCACCTACCTGATTCCGTTCATTCTGTTCTTCACCATGATCGGCGCCTATATCGGTCAGAACAATGCGACGGAGTTGCTGATTCTGGTCGGCATGGGTGTTGGGGCGACAATCCTGCGCTTCGCCAACTATCCGCTGGCCCCGCTGCTGATCGGCTTCATCCTCGGCGGCATGCTGGAGAACAACTTCGCCCGTTCGGTCAATCTCGCCGATGGTCTGTCCTTCATGTATGAACGCCCGATGACGCTGACCCTGCTCGCAGTCGGTGCTGCTCTGATCATCCTGCCGGTCTGGCGTCGCCGTCGCGCCGCCCTCAATCGCGGCCTGATTCAGGGAGACTGAGACCGGCAGGCCGCACGCTCATCCTTGTCTGTTGCATCTATGCGATGGGCAAGGTGGCGAACAGGTGGTTAAATCGCACTGCTGCCCCTGATCCATTGGACAATCACTGCGTGGTTTGCTAAATCACCCCGGTCCCCGTCGGCGGCGCACCCCGGCGTGGCAACTCATAATATCGTCGGAAATTTTATGGAGGAAGGCAGATGGCCATCACAGGTCGGGACAGCCTCAAAACGCGCCGCACACTGACCGTCAAGGGTCAGGAATTCGATTACTTCAGTCTGAAAGCCGCCGAGGAAACCCTCGGTGATGTCTCCAGACTTCCTGTTTCCATGAAAGTGCTGCTGGAAAACCTGCTGCGCTATGAAGATGGACGCACGGTTTCGGTTGATGACGTCAAGGCGGTTGCCGCCTGGCAGAAAGACCGTACCAGCAACCATGAAATCGCCTACCGCCCGGCCCGCGTGCTGATGCAGGACTTCACCGGCGTTCCCGCCGTGGTCGACCTCGCTGCCATGCGCCAGCAGATGGCGAAGATGGGTGGCGATCCGGACAAGATCAATCCGCTGTCGACCTGTAACCTGGTCATCGATCACTCGGTCATGGTTGACGATGCCGGTCATGCCTCGTCACTCGGCAAGAACATCGAGCTGGAATTCTCCCGCAATGCCGAGCGCTATACCTTCCTGAAATGGGGCCAGACCGCCTTTGACAACTTTACCGTTGTCCCGCCGGGAACCGGTATCTGCCATCAGGTGAACCTGGAATATCTCGCTAAGTCCGTCTGGACCCAGAAAGACAGCGACGGCCGCATGATCGCCATGCCGGATACGCTGGTCGGCACCGACTCCCACACCACCATGGTCAACGCACTTGCCGTCCTCGGCTGGGGCGTCGGCGGTATCGAAGCGGAAGCCGCCATGCTCGGCCAGCCGATCTCGATGGTGATTCCGGAAGTCGTCGGCTTCAAGATGACCGGCAAGCTGAAAGAAGGCACCACCGCCACCGATCTGGTGCTGATGGTCGTCAAGATGCTCCGCGAAAAAGGCGTTGTCGGCAAGTTCGTTGAATTCTACGGCCCGGCACTGGATACCCTGCCGATTGCCGACAAGGCGACGATCTCCAACATGGCACCGGAATATGGTGCAACCTGCGGTTTCTTCCCGATCGACAAGCAGACGCTGACCTATCTCAGCTTCACCGGTCGTGACGATGAAACTGTTGCCCTCGTCGAAGCCTATGCCCGCGAGCAGGGCTTCTGGCGTGAAGCCGATACGCCGGATCCGGTGTTCACCGCATCGATGGAACTCGACATCTCGACGATCGAGCCGTCGATCTCCGGTCCGAAGCGTCCGCAGGACCATATTGCGCTCTCGAATGCGGTCAACAGCTTCTCCGGCACGCTGAAAAGCATGCAGAAGCTTGATGCCCCGCGCAGCGTCGATGTGGCCAATGCAAACTACCAGATGACCGATGGCAATGTTGTCATCGCCGCCATCACCTCCTGCACCAACACCTCCAACCCGTCAGTACTGGTTGCCGCCGGTCTGGTTGCGCGCAATGCGCTGGCCAAGGGCATGACGGTAAAGCCATGGGTTAAAACCTCACTGGCACCGGGCTCGCAGGTCGTTGCTGATTATCTGGAGAAAGCCGGTCTGCAGGATCCGCTTGATGCACTCGGCTTCAACATTGTCGGCTTCGGCTGCACCACCTGTATCGGTAACTCCGGTCCGCTGAAGCAGGAAATCGGTGATGCCATCGACGACAATGATCTGCTGGTTGCCAGCGTGCTGTCCGGTAACCGGAACTTTGAAGGCCGTGTCCATCAGCAGGTTCGCTCGAACTATCTGGCATCACCGCCGCTGGTTGTCGCCTATGCGCTGGCCGGCTCAATGTATGTCGATCTGTTCAAGGATCCGCTGGGTCAGGACAAGGACGGCAACGACGTTTACATGAAGGACATCTGGCCCTCGAATCAGGAAATTGCCGATACCATCGCGCAGTGCCTGACCCCGGCCATGTTCCGTGAGCGTTATGACAACGTCTATGAAGGCCCGAAAGAGTGGCAGAGCATCGGTGTTTCCGGTGGTGGTCTGTTTGAATGGGAAGAAAACTCAACCTACGTCAAACATCCTCCCTACTTCGAAAACATGGCTGCAGAGCCTGGCGTCGCGGCCGACATTCATGGTGCCCGTCCGCTGCTGATCCTGGGTGATTCCATCACCACCGATCACATCAGCCCGGCTGGTGCCATCAAGAAGGAAAGCCCGGCCGGTGATTACCTGCTGAGCTATCAGATCCGCCCGAACGACTTCAATTCCTATGGCTCGCGCCGTGGTAACCATGAAGTCATGATGCGCGGCACCTTTGCCAATATCCGGATCAAGAATGAAATGCTGCCGGGTGTCGAAGGCGGCTATTCCAAGCATTATCCGTCAGGTGAAGAAGGCGCGGTCTACGACATCGCCATGAAGTACAAGGAAGAAGGCACGCCGCTGATGATCGTCGGCGGCAAGGAATATGGCTCCGGCTCGTCCCGTGACTGGGCGGCCAAGGGCACCTTCCTGCTGGGCGTCAAGGCTGTCATCGTCGAAAGCTTCGAGCGTATCCATCGTTCCAACCTGGTCCAGATGGGCGTCATGCCGTTGCAGTTCAAAGACGGTCAGAACCGCGAGAACCTGAAGCTTGATGGTACGGAAGTCTGGGACATCACCGGTCTTGAAGGCGGCATCAAGCCGCGTATGGACGTACCGGCGAAGATCACCCGGGCTGACGGCTCAACTGAAAATGTTACCCTGCTCTGCCGCATCGATACGCTGGACGAGGTGGATTACTACCTCCATGGCGGTATCCTGCAGTACGTGCTGCGCAAGATGATGAGTGAAGCTGCATAAATCCGGCCTCACTTCAGTCGAAAAGAAACCCCCGGTGGCAACACCGGGGGTTTTTGTTTGGGCCGGCGATCAGCAAAGCGTGATCGGAACTGGTGCAATTTTTCTATCACCGTTTCCGTTTTCGGGATTAAGCTTTCTGAATGACAAATGTTGTGACGGGGTTTGCTGACAAACAGGCGGAACCTGACCGCCATCCTTTGAGAAGGCATTTCCTGCCGTCTCAGGATGATCTGCTGTCTTCACTAAGCAGACTCGCTATCGCCACGATAGCTGCAGGGTTACTTTTCATCTCCCCTGCGGCCGGCCAGCAGCAGGCTGTCGATCTGGAGCTGTTCCTGGCAATAGATGTCTCCGGTTCCGTTGATGAGGAGGAAGCCCGCCTGCAACGGGCCGGTTATGTCTCCGCCTTTCTCGACGAAGAAGTACAGCAGGTCATCACCGGCGGTATGCTCGGGCGTATTGCTGTCACCTATACGGAATGGGCGGGCAGTCAGTTCGTCCGCCAGATCGTCGACTGGACATTGATTGAAAAACCGGAAGATGCAGCGGCCTTTGCCGCTCAGCTCAGCGCTTCCAGTCCCGGCTGGGGAACTTGGACATCCATCTCCAACATCATCGATACGGCCATCCCGTCATTCGAGAACAACGGCTTTTCCGGATCGCGAATGGTAATCGATGTGTCAGGTGATGGTCCCAACAATGACGGGCGCATGATCGTCAGTTCACGCGACATCGCCGTCAACAAGGGCATGACCATCAACGGACTGCCCATCATCAACGGCCGCCCCGGCCCCTATGGCAGTGCCCAGATGGCCAATCTCGATGATTATTACGAGGATTGCGTCATCGGCGGCATCGGTGCGTTCATAGTCGTTGCCAACGGATTTGAAGATTTCGGGCGTGCTATCCGCCGCAAACTGGTGCTGGAAATTGCCGGTCTGGAACCGGAGGAACCATCCCGGCGCCGGGTGAACAGCTATATCCGCGGCCAGTCAGACTGCCTGATCGGGGAACGAATTCTGGAACAGCGTCGCCGCGACCGGGAATTCGACAACTAACCGTCAGAAAAATTCCAGACCGGACCAGCCTCGCCGGTTTCCTGTGGTTCGATCACCCTTATCCGTTCACGCAAGCCCCCGGTATCCGGTTCACGCTCAATGGCCAGCAAGGTCCCCTCATCATGTTCGCCTGCCATCAGGGTGGCGTCCTCAATCTCCCCGCGTGCGGCTTCCATCGCGGTCAGGACATCCGGCGCGCCCAGTTCCGCCACCAGCTGCGCCGCCAGCTGCCGGCAGGCCAGTTCCAGTCCTTCCGGGTCAACATCAACAACCTGAACAAAGGTTGAAAAGCCGAAGCTTGCAACACCCAGCCAGCCACTCGCATAGGCGATCTTCACCTGACCCTCGATCTTCTCTGCATCAACATCGCTGAACAGAAAGCTGCCGGTAACCGCATATTCACCCGGCTCTGCCGCCAGCGGAAAAGCACCGAGGTCGCTTTCATCAAGACGGATCGTTCGCAACAGTTTCATCAGACACTCAATAAATCAGGGACAATTTCATTAACCCGATCTTAGAGCCCGGGGGAGCACAAACAACTGTCTTTCAGGGGGATTGTTCATGGCGACCAGATTACGTCGACGCATCCATCTGTTGCTGGAGAATACGGACCAGCGCAATCCCTGGGGACGACGATTGCAGAGCGCCCTGATCGGCCTGATCCTCATCAATGTCTTCTGCGTCATCATTGAATCCGAACCCAGCATCTATGCTGACTATTCGGATGCCTTCACCCTCATTGAGGTTCTCTCCGTTCTGATCTTCACAGCAGAGTATGCTGCCCGCGTCTGGATCTCGGTTGAAGGCACGAAGGCCCGGACAGCCAGACCACTGAAAGCCCGCCTGCGGTATATGCTGACCCCGATGGCGCTGATTGATCTGGCCTCCATACTGCCGTTCTGGCTGCAATTCATTACCGGTGTGGACCTGCGGGTGTTGCGGGCATTGCGGCTGCTGCGAGTTTTCAAGCTGACCCGCTACGCCCCGGTGGTCAGCCTTTTTCTTGATGTCCTGCGAGAGGAAATCGAGTCCATTGTGGCAGCGCTGTTTCTGCTGCTCGTGCTGATGATGGTCTCTTCCAGCCTGATGTTTCTGGCCGAGCATCAGGCCCAGCCTGAAACCTTCTCGACCATTCCGAAAACCATGTGGTGGGCCGTCGTCACCCTGACCACCGTCGGCTATGGCGATGCTGTCCCGATTACGGCTGCCGGCAAGATTATTGCCGGAGCTTCAACCATTCTGGGTATCGGCATGGTTGCTCTCCCTACCGGCATCCTTCTGGCCGGATTGCAGGACCAGATTCATCGCCGGCGCGAGGCCTTCCGCAAACGTGCAAACCGTATGATGATGGTAGGTGAATTGTCGGCGAGAAAGCGTGTTCAGCTGGAAAGGTTGCGGGAGGAACTGGGCGTCGATGAAGATGTCGCAGCAGAAATCCTGTCCCGCATGAAGGCCGATGAGGATCGTCTCTGCCCACATTGCGGCAAACCGGCAAAACTCAAAACCACCCCCGACTCTGACGCCTCGACATAAAAAAGGGCGACGCCGAAGCATCGCCCTCATTCAGGTCTTAACTGATGTCAGAACAGGATCAGCCCTGTTCGATCCTCAGTGCAACAAAGCGAAGTCCTTCGCGGCTTTCCACCAGCAGCAGGACAGATTTCTTGCCGTCCTTGCGGGCCTGCTCAACCCGTGCGGCCACATCCTTCGGCGACTGCACTTCCTGCTGTCCGACCTCGACGATGACATCGCCCGGACGGACGCCCTTCTCTGCGGCGGAGCTGTCACCCAGAACATCGGTGACAAGCACGCCCCGCTGATCCGACTTCAGTTCATACTTGTCTGTCAGCGGCGGTGTTATGGTCGACAGGGTGAGGCCCAGTGACTTGATGGCTTCATCATCTGCCCGCATTTCGGTCTTGGGCTGATCCATCAGACCGGCGGTTTCCGCCTCTTCCAGTTCCTCGATATTCACTTTGACGCTGACCCGCTTGCCCTTGCGCCAGAGGTCAACATCAACTTTCGATCCGACATCCGTGCCGGCGACAATCCGCGGCAGGCTGCGCATTTCGCCGACTTCCTTGCCGTCGAAGGTCAGGATCACATCACCCGCCTGAATTTTCGCGGCTTCAGCCGGCCCACCTTCGATGACACTGGAAACCAGCGCCCCCCTGGCAGAGTCGAGACCCAGCGTTTCGGCAATCTCGGGGCTGACAACCTGGATACGGACACCCAGCCAGCCACGTTTTGTGCGGCCAAATTCCCGCAGTTGCTTCACCACCGGAATAGCGGTTGAGGACGGCACTGCAAATCCGATACCGACAGATCCGCCCGTCGGCGAGAAGATCGCCGTATTGATGCCGATGACATCGCCATCCATGTTGAACATCGGACCGCCGGAGTTACCCCGGTTGATCGACGCATCGGTCTGGATGTAGTTGTCATAGGGGCCGGAGCGGATATCACGGCCACGGGCCGAGACGATACCGGCCGTCACTGTTCCGCCAAGGCCGAACGGGTTGCCGATTGCCATAACCCAGTCACCGACCCGGCTTTTGGCTGAATCACCAAATTTCACAAACGGCAGTTTCTGACTGGTTTCAACCTTCAGCAGCGCAATATCCGTCTTCGGGTCCGTGCCCAGGAGTTTTGCCGGCAGGCGTGTGTCATCCTGCAACAAAACAAAAATTTCGTCAGCACCATCAATCACGTGATTGTTGGTGACAACATATCCATCCGGATCAACGATAAAACCGGACCCGAGTGACTGCGTCTGACGCGGGCGACCTTCAGGACGGTTCTTGTCGAAGAAGTCCTTGAAGAAGTCCTCGAAAGGCGAGCCCGGCGGGAAGTTCGGGAGATCCGGTCCGCCTTCGCCACGTTTGATGGTCTGTGTCGTTGAAATATTCACCACAGCCGGCAACAGCCGTTCCGCCAGATCGGCAAAACTTTCGGGTGCCGAGCGGGCCTGCGCCACGGTCGTGCCGAGCAGGGCAGCGATCAGCGTCAGTGTGAAAGACCAGCGCAGGAAAGTGTCCCGCGTAAAGGTCAGGCTTCCGCTATCGCGGGATAGTGCCAGAGCGTTTTGCATTTTAAACCTGTTCTCCAGTCTTTTTCGCCATCCAGTATGCGCAATGCCGGCTCAGGATACCAGCCCGCACCCGTGGCGAGTTACAGAGTCTGTTCAGCAGGGTCATCCTGCTTCAGGATGATGATATGGCCCCCAATTATGATCAATCTAGGGCGTAAAACAGGATTTCACGCGGCAATTTGCAGGATTTTTCAAGAATTCAGGGGTTGATGACCCAAATCATCAGAATTGCAACGGTTGCTGCAATCAGACCACCAGCCCTCAGTTGCGGCGAGGGTATCTCCAGCGCACGCGACATCATACGCTTCATGCCTTCAGGAAATGCTGCATACAGCAGTCCTTCGAGGGCAATTGCCAATGCCAGTGCCGTCAGAAAGATTGTCATGTGAACTCTCGGGTTATTTTGCCTCTCCAAAGATAGGGGGCGGTGGCCCTGGGGAAAAGACCACCGCCCCTGGAGGCATCCCGACCATGGCGTTGCCGGGATGAGGATTCGGGCGTAAGCCTTAATCTGCCGGCGGGTTCAGGGGGAAGGAATACCGGCAGATGTCCATCCTCATGCTGTGAAGATGGGGGGCGAATGTGGCCGAAATTTGCCGCTGGTAAGGTCAATTTAAGGAACCGGAGGAAATCATGTGTCACCAAGCCGTTACCTCACAGCCATGTGACTCCCGATATCAAGCCTCCGGCAATACTATCCCCGCTAAAGCAACAGACCAGAGGAAACATCCATGCGCCGCGCGCTGATCGCTGTCGCCCTGACACTGATTATGGGTCAATCCGCCTATGCCGCTGATGAGCGTCTGGTCGTGGTTGAGCTGTTCACCTCGCAGGGCTGCTATTCATGCCCGCCAGCCGACCGGTTCGCCGGAAAGCTGCGTCAGCGCAAGGATGTCCTGCCGCTCTCCTATCATGTGGATTACTGGGATTATATCGGCTGGAAGGACCCCTTCGCCCTGCCCGGCAATGATGAACGCCAGCGCGACTATGCAGCAAGCTTCGGTCTGCACAGCATTTACACACCGCAGATGATTGTCGCCGGGCAAAGCGAAGGCGTCGGTTCAAACGAACGCCTGATCGAGAAGCTGATCAGTGACGTGCAACAGAACGGTCGTTTTGAAGCTGCCCCTGAAATGACAAAGAACGGGGATGGCAGCCTGCGTGTTGACCTGCCACAAAGCGGATTTACCGGGTCGGCAACCATACTCATGGTCGCATTTCAGGGGGAAAAAACGCAGGTCATTTCCCGCGGCGAGAATGCCGGCAAAACCCTGACCTATTATAATGTGGTCCGGAAAATACAGCGCCTCGGCCTGTGGAATGGTGAAGCCAGGCAGTTTGACCTTGGTCTTCCTGCTGATTTGCCAAAAGGCACTGACGGCTGCGCCATCCTGATTCAGGACCCGGTCAGCGGCGCCATTATTGGCGCCACCCGGATGAATATCTGACAACTATCGCACATCTGCAGCCTGATCCCTGTTGCCACTGCCCGGCGCTCCGTCCTAAAACCATCTGCTGATTGAGCAAGCACAAGCCAGACAGGGGACAGACCAGAATGCTGCCGACAACATATCCGGACAAGGAACTCATCGCCGAACTGACCGCCAAGATGCTGATCGAGGTGGAGGCAGTGCATTTTCGCCCCGAAGAACCGTTCATGCTGACTGCCGGCTGGGCAAGTCCTGTCTATATCGATTGCCGCAAGCTGATCTCCTACCCCCGGGTGCGTCATACCCTGATGGATTTTGCGTCCTCAATCATTCTCCGTGATGTCGGTTTTGAAAGCATCGATGCCGTAGCAGGTGGTGAAACCGCCGGTATTCCCTTCGCCGCCTGGATCGCTGATCGCCTGATGCTGCCGATGCAGTATGTCCGCAAACAGCCGAAGGGCTTTGGACGCGACGCCCAGATTGAAGGCTCCCTGACCGAAGGTTCCCGGGTGTTGCTGGTGGAAGACCTGACCACCGACGGCGGCAGTAAACTGAAATTTGCCGAAGCCCTGCGTACCGCCGGAGCTCAGGTTGACCACGCCTTTGTCGTGTTCTTCTATGATTCCTTCGCCGGTGCCCGTGAAACCCTGGCAGATGCCGGTCTGACCCTGCATGCGCTGGCAACCTGGAGAGACGTTCTGGCCGCTGCCCGGAAGCATAATTACTTCGATACGGACCGCCTGGACCGGGTGGAAGAATTCCTCGCAGATCCGATCAAATGGTCAGCTGCCCATGGAGGCCGCGGCGAATAGACCGCTGGTTCAGTAGTTGATTTTTGCCCGCGTTTCATTCAGGCCCGGCTGAACGGTGAAGGCCGCATCCTTGAAAGCCGGGGCGGAAAGCAGAGCACGCGCATTGTTGGTGAAGCCATAACCTTCAAGCGGAATGCCCAGCACACCCTGATCGAAATCGCCATTGGCGTTCTCGTCATGATAGAACGCAGCCGCATACTGACCAGGTTCCAGATCCGGAACCTCAATCACCGCCGTCGAGCCGGTAATTTTAACCTTCCCGCCGGCAATGCGGCGGTCAGAATCGAGGAATCCGTCGGGCTTGTTGAACAGGGCGATATCGACGACACCCTTATCGCTGCGTAACCCTTCGATATGAATCACCAGCCGCGCCTCGCCTGTGGCAGAGGCGAACCAGACTGGGAAACTCCCGAAAACAGCCAGTAAAATGAATAATCTGCGCAACATAGTGATCCCATATCGGCGGTCCATGCCATCTGGGCAGGAACGCGCTGTCCTTCAATAGTGCATCGAATACTTTGTCAATCGGCGCGCCGGGCGATAAGTCTCCCCTCATGACACAAAATGGTTATCAACTGGTTCTCGCTTCCGCCTCGCCACGACGCCTTGATCTGCTGCGCCAGATCGGCGTGGAGCCAACATCTGTTGCACCTGCCGATATTGATGAAGCCCCCGGAAAGAACGAGCTTCCGCCAAGGACAGCCCGTCGGCTTGCCATTGAAAAAGCTGAAGCCGTCGCCGCATCGCACAGGGGTGCCTATGTACTGGCGGCTGATACAGTCGTCGCCTGTGGTCGTCGAAATCTTGGCAAGCCTGCGGATGAGGCTGAGGCCCGGAAGTTTCTTGAACTGCTGTCCGGGCGCCGGCACCGTGTGCATGGTGGCATCGCCCTGATTGGCCCGGATGGCCGTCGCCTTGACCGTCTGATTACCACACAGGTCACTTTCAAGCGTCTTGGTGTCGATGACATCAACTGGTATCTCGCCAGTGGCGAATGGCAGGGCAAGGCAGGCGGTTACGCCATTCAGGGTCTTGGCGGCGGGCTGATCCGCGCGCTGAACGGCAGCTACACCAATGTTGTCGGGCTGTCGCTTTTCGATATCCGGAACATGCTTGATGGCTTGGGGTGGCCGGTCCGTGGCGGCGTCTGACCGTCATCTCCTGATCGAGCGTAATCCCGGCGAGTGGCGCCTGGCCGTTCTCGATGATGGCCGGCTTGATGATCTTGTTATTGAGCGGGATCACGAACCCTCCGGCGTCGGTGACATTCTGCTTGGCCGGGTACGTTCGGTCCTGCCCGGCATCAAAGCTGCCTTCATCGATACCGGGCAGGGACCGGATGGTTTTCTGCCACAGCAGGATGCCCGCTGGCTGAATCCGGAAAAGCCGGATGCTGCAATCAACACACTGGTCCGGGAAGGCCAGTCGCTGCTGCTTCAGGTTCAGCGCGATGCGGAAAGCACGAAAGGCCCCCGTCTGACCGCTGACATTGGCATCGGCGGCCGGTTTCTGGTTCTCCGACCCCGCGGCTCTGCTGTACAGCTTTCCCGGAAAATCACCGCCAACGAAACCCGCACCCGGCTGCAGAGCAGCCTGACGGAACTTGCCGGTAGCAGAGGCTGGATCGTCCGGACAGAAGCCGCCACCGCAGATCCGGATGAAATCATGCTGGAGGCGGAAGGCCTGATCCGGAAATGGCAGGATATCGAGAGCCGGTCCGATAAGCTGAAAGCACCCGCCTTGCTGGACAGTCCGAACAAGGGTCTCGCCGGTTGCCTGCAACGCCTCGGACTTGCCGGTGTCACCCGTATAACCGTTGATCGTGATGCAACCGCCGCTGCCCTGAACGAACTCCGACTGATCCCCCA
>TARA_R110000787_G_scaffold82062_1_pt1 | contig 84370 bp, 83 predicted proteins | sample TARA_R110000787 | Tara Oceans TARA_R110000787 (sample SAMEA4397920) | marine metagenome | biome: Polar Biome; feature: [DCM] deep chlorophyll maximum layer (ENVO:01000326); material: water (ENVO:00002006), including particulate matter (ENVO:01000060) such as... | depth 35 m | reverse complement strand
GGTAAAGTTTTTTCAGGGTCTAAATTTATGTCAAGGTTATCTAGTTTTATTCGTACTAATAACCTTGCATTAAATCCAGTAACATCTACCGCAGGAGCAATCAAAGGTTCAGTAGATTCTATTCTAGAACAGCAAATAGGATTGTATACAACTGTAGAGTCTGGAAGTTGGGCAAGAGCTGAGTACGCTAAGAATATTTTTGAAGTATTAAGTCAAACAATGCGTAAAAAGCAAACTAATAAAATGCATCTCATGTTACAACGAAACAATGTTGTAGAATTGAGTAAAATGTTATCAAATACTAATAGAAATAAACTACTTAGTCAGGCTACTAGTAAAGATTTATTATATGTGAATTACCAAACTGCAGATTATGCACTTAAAGGTAGAATTGCATTAGCAATTTATGATAACATTCGATATGTAGACGGAGAGTATATTACTCGTAAACAGTTTAGGGAAAAGCGTAATGCAGAAAAAGTTTCAGAAAAAGAACAAAATGTTGAATGGAAAGCAGCTAAAGAACAAAGTTTATATAATGCATATGAAGTAGTAGACGGACAATTAGTTATAAAAGAATCTCATAAAGATAAAGTAACAGATGCTGTTGAAAATTTTGCAGTAGGTAAAGTAGATCATGTTGCACATATGGTCGATGGTACATTATCAGAATCTGATAAAGGGGCCATTGCGCGTACAATTTATGGTGATTTTGTATTAATGCACCGTGGATGGTTTATTAATATGATTGACAGTAGAGTAATGCCTGAAGTAACTAATTTAATTTCTGGAGAAAAAGAAATAGGTATGTATAGAGCTTCTCTTAAATTTATTCGTGAAGAATTAATACATAATAAAAAATTTAGAGCGCCTCGTAAAGCATATAAAGATGCAGATCCTGTTATTCAACGTGGTGTAAAACGTACAGCATTAGACTTACTTTATTTAAATATTATTGGTTTCCTTGCAGCATTAGCAAATATGGCTGCTGATGACGGTGATGAAGATGATTTTTTATTACAGTACACTGCTTATCAAATGAATAGAGTACTTCTTGAACAAGGTGCTCCTTGGAGTCCATCAGAGCTTCTACAAATGATTGATGAGCCAGTTGTAGGTGTACGAACAATTAAAGATTTAGTAGATATTAGTGAAGCATGGAATAGTGATGTGTATGAAAGAGGCATGTATGCAGGATCTACCCATAGAGCTAAATGGTGGCTACGTAAAACTCCATTTAAAGGTATTTATGAATCACAGTATCCTGCAATGAAAAATAACTTTATTAAACAGGTTGTAGATTCTAAAATATATAATCTTCTTAAAGATGATGATGAAAATAAAGAAAATGGTATGGGTTTTATAGATAGACTTAAACTAATGTTTGCTGATGAGCAATCAATGAGTGATGATGAAGTAATGGAAGTCATTCAGTATATGGAAGATGAATAAGACGACAAATTTTTTCAGGGAGCTTTTTACTCCCTGAAAATTTATTATTTAATTTTTTTATCTATTTGATCAATAAGCATATTCCTTTGATCAACGGCAAAATTTCTTATAAGTGTTTGTAATTCTACAAACCCAGCATAGTCTTCTAGTAATGTTTCACCGTCACCATTAGGATAAGTAATTTTAATAACCCCGTGTAAAGGATTAGTAACTTTTATAAGTTCATGATAAGCTTTAGCCTGTGCTTCAAGAAACTGTACTTCTTTTAATTTTTCAGGTACTGATTGATTTTTCATAATAATTAAAGTTTTAAGTAAAAATAGAGGAACGCTAAAATAGCTATCCCTCTATTTATTTTAAGCAATGTGAATACATTACCAGTTAATTGTTTCACCATATAATTTTTCAAGAATTACATTTACTTCTTTAAAGTTTGTACAATGCCAATCTTTAGCAGGGTAAACGAATTCTTTAGGGTCATCATAAGTTAATATATAATTATTTTTACTAATATGTGGAGCCAACAATTGTGCTTCTTCTCCCCATAGTATAAATATTGTCCCTGGTTTACTCTCAACAATACTATTAAGTACTGCTGAAATAAATTTTCCCCAAGGTTTTTTATGCGCTTCTTCACTATGTACTCTAGTAGTTAAACTTCTATTTAAGAGCAGTACTCCCTGCTGTGCCCAATGTTCTAAAGAAAAATTAAAATCTAAGCATAAGCCATCATGGTATTCACGTTCAATGCATTCAAAAATTGTACACAGAATAGGAGAATGAAAAATGCTTTCATAATTATCCCCAAATGCTAAACCGTTTGGCATTGTAGATGCGCATGGTTCAGATCCTAGAATTACAACTTTGAGTGAATCCCATGGACACATTTTAAATGCATTAAATATATCTGACTTAGCAGGTTTAATTTCGTTTAGTGCATATTCAGTAGCAAGAAAGCTCATCAACTTACTAGAATACTTTGATTTTAAAGTATCCTTAAGTTGTATAGTCCAATCTCTTCCAAGTTTTTCATCCCAAAATTGTTTCCCCACTACCATAGTATTGTATTAATAATCAAAGTCCGTTGTTGGGACTAAAGATCGGTTTGTACTTAAAGTCTGTAGTTTTTCTGTACTAAGTCCTTCATTTTCTTTAAGAATCCTAGACCATACTTCTTGGTCACCTAAATTTACAACTGAATTATCACAACCCAACATATTTTCCCATGCTTCTTTAAGACTGTATGCCTTATTAAGAATTAACGGAATAGTAGTTGGTTTACCAGTAAAGAAAAAGTTCTTCATTATCAAGCTTTTATAATTAGCTTCGAGCTTTGAATATTCTCCTTCTAATATAGTATTGTAAGCATCAATATTGCTATCAGGTATTTTAAAAATCATAATGTAAAAATCACCTTTGTGATACTCATCAATATAATTTTCAAAACTAGTTATTGTTGAATAAAAAGTTTCAAAGTTTGAATCTTGATACGGTTTAACCGCAATGAACACATATGGTTCATTATTAAAATCAAACTCTAATTCACTATCCCACATGTATGAATCTAAAAATCTAGTATTTGTATAACCATCTTTAGTTTTAATGGAACAATGAAACAACTGCTTTGGTATCTCCAATAATGGAAATAGAAAAGTAGAAGTTTTGCTAAATTTAAACTTTTTTGGCTCTATCATATTTCAATATCTAAATATTCTTGTGAATAATATTCTTTTGGATAATCCCATTTATCAGACTCTTTATGAAACTTGTATCTATTTAGTGCATCATGAAGACCTTCAAGCTTCCACCCATTAGTCCTTGTTCCACCATGTAATCCAATATTCATTACTTTATCTGATACACGATGTACCAAAGGACTGTTATTTGACTCCATTTCAACTACAATATACTTAAAATCCAATAGTGTATATTCTTTATCAAGATACTCTTTAATTTCAGAATCTAATTGTATTCCATAAAAATAAGTTGCTGCCTGAAAGTCATATCTATATTTCCAAAACTCATTGTTAAATAAAGTAATCGGCATTCCAGTTGTCTTATAATCAATAGGCGTGATAGTTTTTGCCACATGATCAATATAAACCTCATCTAATTCTCCTTTAATTTTAACTCCATCAAGTTCAAATTGAATGACTTTATGCTTAATAATTGTACAATCTTTAGTCTCTTTTAGGAAAACTCCAGTTATTGGATCAGATTTTAATGCTGCTACAGCAATAGTAGCTTTATTGTAGTCAACGTCAGATACTATCCTTCTACCTTTTGCTTCATTTAATGCAATAAAATAATGCTCTCCAGCTTTTCTTATGTTTTTAATTTTAGCATCATCTCCCCACTTTGGCTGATGAGAATAAACTAAACAAGCTTTTAAAATTACTTTATCTAATTCACTATCATTCCATTTACCGTCTTCATAAGTATTAAATACATCATGTATGTATAAGGTAATTTGTTTTACTTTATCAGATACATTAATAGCTTTCATTCTAAAATACTTATCATCAAGTACCTTAGGATTAAGTAACATATCATCTACTAAAGAACCAAGTACAAAATGAGATTTATTAGAGTCGCCTTGTTGTTGTTGTTGTGCGAGGAACGCACTAGGACTTATCAAAATCTTTTTTAAAAGACTTTGATTCATTTTATCAATAGTTCTATATTCCATTTAAATAGTTTTTAAAATGTATTCTAATTTTCTGTCTTTAAGATTAGCAACTTCACGGAATTCATACGTTGTTTTTTTTACAAACTCAACTGTATCATCTTTAATTACTCCTCTTTTTTGCAAAACGTCATCTATGCTTTTAAGCCATATCATTGCTAAATTCCCTATATCCCAGTTTGGAACGTAGTGAGGTTTAGCAGGCTTCCAATTAATATAGAAATCTCCAGTATCTCGATTTTTTAATCGTTTAACTGCTCCATAGTTTATAGGGACATACACAATTAAGTGAGTTTCTATAGGAGTTTCAATGTCTAAATTTAAAGGTATATGTTTTTCAAGATAACTGTGCATTGCACCCACTAGGGCATTTCTTATTGAAAAATGCCCTCCTGCGTGAATTTTATTGTAACCAATCTTTATCCACTTCTTCTTACTTTGAGGAATATGTGTGATAAATTCAGGAAAACTTAGTGTTATTGAATTAACCATTATTTTTTTATTTTATATCCATGTAATAGTGGAAGAAACTTTTTCTACCTCTTCTTCTACTTTTTCAATAACGACAGGGACAAAGTCATCACGTAGGTCTCGCTTATAATTAACATTTAAGTAGGCCAATGCTTCATCGTTAAGCGTCATTGTTTTACATTTAAAATAAGAAGATTCTCCTCTTCTAACTTCACTATCGTAAATACTTAATAGTGTATCAATCCATTTTTCAGTCAACACTTCTCTTTTAATAAATAATTTCATTATCGTATCTATGCTAACATTCATGTCATGGGTTGATAAATCTAAATATGACAACAATGATTTAAAATTAATATGAGACTTAACACGACTTCTCATGAATATATATCCATATTTTTCAAACAAAATCATTAAATATAAAAGACTAGTTCTATATTCACAATTTGCTATAATTTCCATGACAAGAGTATGATTTTCAATATCACTACTATTCATCATTTCGCTTAATTGATTAAATACTTCATCATCAATACTTAACGCTTTATCACCATTTAATAATTCAATAATATCTGTTTCTTGAAAAATTTCTCTAGTAGCTAAAAGTTTGAATAACACAACTTGATCCTCATTTAAAATATTAAATCGATCACTACTTTCTTGAGCATGAACTTGATTAATGAAATCACTATTATTTTTAATACTTGTTAAATTGTCATCCGTCATAGCAGACCTAGTATAATAGTCAAGTAGTATTACATCATTAGAATAAGATTCTAACGATGCTTCAACCATACCTACTTGAACACTATCTAAATCGTCTTTTATAATTTCAAAATATTGTTTAAATAAAGATGTTGGTAAAGTATTATAATATTTACACTCAACCATTTTACTAAAAGTAAACGAATTTGCAAAAACAGCAGATGATTTATCTATATCTCTTATACTTTTAACATTATGACTTAATGTCAAGTTTTTAAGTTTTACTCTTGGGATATTAATCCCAGGTAAAAAGAAAAGTTTGTCTCCGTATGAAGGAGTATATTTATTTTCAGAAAATTTAAAATCTTCTCCTTCTTCAACAATAATAAACTTCTTGAAATCAATCTCAATGTGTTCTATTTCACTATTATATCTTTCCATATTAATGGAAATTTTTAAATAATTTTTCATATTTTTTTTTATTTAGGTATTCCGCCAGCATTAATTAAAGCAATTTTTCTAATCTCGTCAGCCATTTTTAAAGCTTCAATACGACCACTAATGTCTTTGAATTCTTCAGTTTTTAATTTAATAATTCTTTTTTGTTGTCGTGACTCTTTTAACATTACTTCAAATACCCTTTTCCATTGTTCTTTAGATAAATTTTTCATATTTTATTTTATTATTATTTTAGCAATTGCAGGGTTCATTATTAGTTTACTAAACTTTTGCTTATTACCATTTAATATTTCTTTAATTATATAGTATTTTAAATCATCTGTAAAAGATTTACAATCAATAAATAATTCTTCAATTCTTGTTAATACATCTCCTGAAATAGGATTAGTTTTAGCAAAATTTAATAAATAATTTACGATTCGTGTTGCAACAACACTTGATATATCAGCTCTAAGGTCATCACCTTCTCCAATCATATCAGTCAACTGACCAAATACATAACCTTTATCTTTATTGATAATATCTTCTGGTGATAAAATTTTATCAAGCTTGTTATTAATAAACATTGTAAACATACTTGAGAAATCTATTCCTACAGAACCTTCACCAATCATTTGAATAATTGGTAATTCATCATCAAAGTTTTTTATTGAGCTTATTGCATTAAAGAATGTAGTGAAACTTCTAGGATTAACCCTTTGAGTTACTAATTCTGGATGCATAAGCAAAAAGTTAATACAACGACCATCCATACCAACAGATTCTGCCCACTTAGCCCATACTTTTTCATCAAACCTAAGGTCTACAGAAATAAAACGAGTTTGTTGCGCAACATCTAAACTTGTTACATTGTAATCACCGTTATCAGGATTTGTTGTAAGGATTACATGCCAGTTTTTAGGAAGTTTCCATGAAACATATTCTTGTCTATCACAGATTTCCATTACTGCTTGCATAAATCTAGTATCAGCTCTTGTAAAATCATCAAGTATTAAAATACCTCCATCTTTTTTACCTTGAACCCAAGCAGGTTTAGCGTGAGCCATCCTTTTATCTATAACTCTATATCCTTTTTCATTAGCAGCTGTAATTTCTTGCTCAGTTATCCATAGTACTTTACCTTCAGAATTTTTAATTTTATACTCTTTAACAGGAAAACCTATAAGATCTCCTAATTCTTCAAATTGTGATAGATTTAGTTTCTCTACTTGTAATCCTAGTTCTTCACCTAATTGTATAATAGATGATGTTTTACCCAACCCCGCTTCTCCTTCTACATTAATTGTTACAGGCACCATTCCTTTCTCTTGAATGTGTTGATTATTTAAAATCATATGCTTAACAAAATCACCTAATTCTTCAACATTTAATTTAACTTGTCCCATTTTTTTTAATTTTAAATTTCTAATTTTATGACTCTTCCAGGTAAGGAATCATTCATACTAGATCTTTCTGATAAGACCCATAATACATTTTTGGTTGGTTTTATTGAACAAGTAGCTTCACCATCTGTAAAATAAACAAGACTAGTAAATGTGGAATGATCGTTATAATATTGTAATACTGGATCAAATAACGTTCCTCCCCTACCTTTAATATCTAATTCAAACTTTCCCTTATATTCTAGTATACTATTGATTTGCGTATCACATTGTATAATCACAACCTCAACACCTGCTTTATAAATATGATAAATCTCATTCATAAACTCAGTTAATTCTTCATTGTCTACTGAAGCAGATGTATCAATTGCTAGTAGCATTTTTTGACGCATTTTAACTTTCATTCCTGGATTATCTTCATACCTACGATTTTCTTTCCTTCTTTGCTTTTTAGTAAAGATTTTTGTTGAAACTCCAGTAAATCTTCTAATATATTTTCTCCAGTTAAACTTAGGTTTTACAACTTCAGCAAGTTTTATTATTTCTTTAATTTCACCAGGAATTATTCCCTGCTTTTTCATAGTTTGCTGACTTGCTTCATCCAATAGTCGATGAGTTTGACGTTCAATAAGTTTATGTTCAACTTCAGATACATCTTCAAATTCATCCCATCCTGAATGACAAGGCGCTCCTTGACCATCTAAGACATCATCAAATTTAGGAGAACCGCATGTACCATTTTTATCTTTATCTTCCTTAGCCTTAAGCATTTTGTCATAATAGTACCTACAACCTGCTTTACGATCTAAGTTTAATTCTGGATAGTCATTAATATCAATACCTCCTTCAGGTAACCAGTCAGGGTTTATATATTGATTTATTTCACAATCCATTGCAATGTTTGCTAATTTTCTATCTGAAAATTTAAAAACAACATTCAAATGTTTAAATGCGATGTGTAATAGTTCATGCTTTAATAAACCTATTCTATGTAAGTGGGGTAATTCTTCCCAAAAAGTAGGATTTATCATTAGTTGATAATTGATTCCTTGCTTACCTACACAGGCAGTTGGAATTTTATCATTCCATAATTTATTGAGCATAATTAAGAAGAACCCATAAAAGGGCTCTTTTAACATAAGTTCTTTACTTACTTTACCCAGGGATTCTATCTTATTCATAATTATATTATTAGTTCATTAAATATTTTTTTTGCCTCAACTGAGCCTACTTTTTTTACTAAATCGCTAAAATCTGTTACATCTTTTAATTCAGGCATAAAGAAATGAGGTACGGAATATCTTTCAGTAAATTCTACTGATAGATTTTTACCCGCTTTATCATTGTCAAATAAGCAAATAACTTTTTCAAATCTAGCTTTGTATTCATTCATCACGGAATCTTTCATCATTACAGATTCAGATTGTAATCCTACAGCAGGTATATGAAGAGTATCATATATACTCATTACATCTTTTAATGATTTTGTAATAATCAATAGTTTTCCTTTTTTAGGAAGTTGTGTATAACCTTGGTGTACTGTATAATTTGCATTATTAATCCATTTGTACTGTGAACTAAAAGGTTGATATATTTTATATGTAATTTTATCATCCTTAAATTCAAGATACGCATAGGAATGCTTATCTACTATTGAAGCATTATTGTTAAAGAAAAGGTATTTAATAGGTATTACATTATATTTAGCTAATGTAGCTTTAGTAATACCAAATGATTTCCAATATTTAACATCATGCTTTTCCCAAGATCTTTTATTTACACCAATTTCAACATTGCTTTTTTCAATAACTCTAGTAGCATTAATAATTTCTCTTCGTTCAGAAGTAACTTCTACTTTTGAAAGTCCAAAATCAAATGCTATTTTAAATAAGGCTTGTTTATAACCTAAACCAAATAATTTTGTAACAAATACTACGCAATCTCCGCAATCTTTAGTTGCAAAATCGTAGAACATTAATGTACCATCTCCACTTTTATGATAAAATAAAGTAAATGAAGGAACATTATCATTTCTTAATGGGCTATTTATTTTATAACCACTTTCCATAGGTTCACCTATGTAACGAGAAAATATATCTTGTTGAGATATTACATTTAATATGTCATTTTTAGTAATCGTTTCATTATAAACGAATAAATTTAAATCTATTTTTTCCATAGTAAAAAAAAGGAGGGCAGTATAACCACCCTCCTCAATTAATTAATTAAATAATTCTACCACTCATCATCATCAGATACAGCACCATTACTCGAGCTACTACTCGGTTGAACGAATGTATCTTTCTCTTTACGATCCATTTGATCGATATCACCTTTTACTAAACGACTTTCTTCTTCACTTACACTCATTGATTCTAAAAATGGAACCCATGAACGAGGTTGAATAAACGCTTTTGGATAATCAACAGTACCATAGTTTGCAAACATTCTAAATTTACCAGCTTTTGGTAAACCTTTACGAATCTCACTCATGATACCATCAAGCATTGCTTCAGCACTATCAAAAGGAGGAAATTGATAGGTTGATCCAAGTATAGCATGCGCTAAATGTTTAAGAATTTTACCTTGCTTTTGAATTTGTTTTTCAATACTTGCATATTGAGTTTCTTTAGTTACATACCAAAGAGAAGTATTACAAGACGATTCGTTCCCATCAGTAAAAATGATTTTATAATCAGGAGAACCTTCTTTTCCATCCTTAGTTTTTTTCTCTACAGAAATTACAGTATTGTTTACTAAACCTGCTGCTCCACCATTAAATACAGCCTTACCTTGTTTTTGGTCAAACTGACCACTGTTTAAATCAATATTCATATTCTATTTTATTTTTAAATTTTTAAAATTAATAAATTCTTACCACTCTGAACTTTCTACCTCTTCTACTTCTTCTAATTCTTTTTCCTCTTCCTCTTCTCCAAGCTCTTCAGCTTTTTGTTCTTCTACTAAATCGTAAGTATCTTGCATTGTAGGAGGAGTTTCTTCAACTGTTTCTACTTCATCTAATACTATTTCAGATGTAGGAATTTCAATAGAAAGTTGCTCACCACCATCATTATTAGAAGTAGTTTTAACTATTTTAAACATCCCTTCTCCTTCAACTTCTTCTAAGTGAAGATAGTTTTCAGAAGAAATTGATAACTCTTTAGATTTAACAATGTATTCAAACATTTTTTTATCACTAAATGAAAATGATTTATTTGTTTTAAAATTGCCTTCAGTGATACTAGATTTACAGTATAAATCATTACCGTTAAATCCAAATGAAACATAACTTGCATTATTCTCATCAGGTTTAACTAAACCTAGCGCTTCAGCTGCAGCTTTGTTAAAACTAAATTTACGACCAGCTCCATCTTTAATAATTGCTGACATTGTTACTACTGGAGTGTTAAATTGCTCCTCTTTTTTAGTTCTTCCTGCATTAGGAATTCCCCAATTAATTGCGTCTCTCATTTTACTTATTATAAATTATTAATTAATTACTTTTTGATTTTTAAAGCGTAACATACGTACCCTTAGAAATACTCTTTTATTGCTTTTTGAACTATTGCTAAGTCATTAGGAATAGTACTTTCGTCAAACATCCCCATTGGAGTTTTACAAGTATCTGACCCTGAATTAACAGTTCTAAATACGTGCTCATTATCTTGTCCTGGTGCATGTAAAATTTCAGCATATAATACTATACTACTAAAACTCTCAGGTGCAAATTTTTCAAGCTGTTTACCTTGTACAGCTATTCTTTCTTGTGGAAAGCCTGCTTCATCATGTACGGTTACAGGATGACAAAGTAAATAAACTGTTAAATCGTCCCTTACTTTATCATTAATAAGATTAAGTAAATCGTACATTGATCCATTAAATTCTGCCCATTTCTCAAAGCCTGATGCCTTACGAAATTGCTTACTCATAATAAAATCAGTCATAACTCTTGACCATGTATCAATTACAAATCCTGTAATATGTTTTTGATTTTTACTAACATCTTTCAACTTATCTAAAGTTTCTCCAATATTAGAAGTTTGTAAATAATTACCTTTTTCTTCAGAATAAAGCTCACTTGACTTTCTGAACGGTAACGGTTTTTGATCAGTGTTAACTATCACTGTTTCATCAGGATTTAAGTTACGTAATGACGTACTTTTACCCATGCCAGATTTGGCTACAATAAATACTAATTTACCCATTTTTCTCTCTGTTTTTCTCTCTATTTAACTATTTAAAAATACGAAATCTATAGCTTATCTGCAATGATTTCATGCTTTACATCTACACTTTTCGTTTTTCTTTTATTCCATGTTTTCCCTCTTAAATAAGGAAATTCTTCTTGTATTGATCTACTTGCTCTAGATATTGAATCTAAGTATTTTACTTCGCGTTTCTCCATATCTTTGAGAAACTCTTTTACGTTTTTACTAGTATCGTACCCTATTGCTTTTAAGTATTTATAATACAATTTTTCATTTGAGTCTCGAAGCTTAGGGTTTTTTATTAATTGTTGTTTCACCCATGGTTTTTGTTCTACTATCATAACTTTCCTTTATTTAAAATTTTCTGAAGTAGTGCAGGATTGCTCTTTAAATCATTTGCAGTAGGAAGTTCTTTAAACTTACCAATCTCTCCCATAAAATGAAGACCTACTTGTAATCCATCAGCACCACCTCTATTCTTTAAAACATGTGCAGATCGATACCTACGCTTAAGTTGACTTATTGGATATCCTCTGTGCTCTTTAATACCGTATCTATGAGGATTAAATAATCCAATTACAATATTAGCATCTTCTTGAGTAGCACCAGTTTCTTTAAAATCAGACAGTAATGGTTCTTGAGAATCTTGTTGCTTACGATCCATTCCTTCAATACCTCGGTTAAACTGAGATACTACTATAGGACTAAACCTAAACATGTTTCTAAAAAACACAAGCATTTTTGATGCTCTATCAATTGCTGATTTTTGACTTCCTTTATCTTCTGCGTTTGGAGTAATAAGATTAGCGTGATCAATAATAATTTCAGTAATTAAATTTGGATCATGAGGAGTATATTTTACAACTACTCCGTTGTTACGCTCAACTGTACCTCTTTTTTCAGCATAGCTCATTATGTCCTTATACATATAGTTAGGGCTCATAGAACTTCTAAAAGTTAATACTCTTTCTTGCAGTTTAGTAAAATAAGGTTCCATCATATCAATAAGAGGAACTATTTCAGGTGGAATATTAAATTCACCTTCACTATATAATATTTTACTATCAATATTAATTCCATAGTTCTCCCATAGTTTAAAACAAGCAAACTTTGCTAGTTTCTCTTCAGGTGGTATTTCTAATGAATAATAGATTATTTCAAGTGAATGATGAAAATCTGGATTATCTACTAAAAATTCATACGGATGAAATAAATAAGCTGAATCTACATAAGCAGTTTTACCTGTACCAGTTGCTCCTCCAATAGTAGTATAGCGTTTTTGCTGTATATTACTAATGTGAGCGTTCAATCGTTTAAAGCCAGTAGGTAAACCCTTGTTATACCCATCTACTCCACGCTGAATGTTATTTTTGAGTTCTCCCCAATAGTCAATTTTTGCCATTTTCGTAGTTTTTTAAATTGAATCAGTTTGCCAATTTGAACCCTCTTCTCCAAATTCACTAATGAATTCAGACCAGGACTCCCATAATGCATTATTAAGTACAGTTTCCATATTAGGTAAAAATGCTAATTGGCCAGCTGTACGTTGCTTTTCAACAAATACTGTAATTGCTTTAACTGCAGCTTCATGATCAGCATAAGTTTTTATTTTTAATAGATATTTCTTTTCATGCTTAAGTCCTTGTACAGTATCTATATTAGCAGCCCGAAGAACTCTATTCTGCACCCTGATTGGATAACAGCCATAGAACTCATTAAACTTAATTTTGTCAGTACGAATGCCAAGAAGCTTACACACATTAGAAGTACTAATTATGGTTTGCGTAAACTTTTGATCACTTGTTTTATCAAGGATATATTCAGTATCAATTAGTGAATTACGAATAGCCGTAGCATCACTAACACTAAATAATTCCTTAATCAATTTAAAGTTCTTATAGTACATCAAGTACAGAACTACATACTGATTGGCATTTAAGCCAGAACGTTTTAATCTATTTAAATCGATTTCAATATTCATAATTTTATTTAAATTGTAATTTTCCTTCTTTTAATGCAGATGCCATTGTAACAATTTCACTAGGTTTTAACATAGCAATATGAGCAGCAACATCACGAATAGATTGCGTAAGATCAGATGACGCAACTTCATTAAATTTCCAAAGGTCATTAACCATATTATTACATTTATTAGTAATTTGAATTTCAAATTGTTTACTTGCACTTTTTAATTTACCATTGTAAAAATCACAATATTTTAATGAATCTAGTGATTCATTGAAAATAGTTGTAGCTAATAATGCAGTTACAATAGTCATTCTTATTTCTAATGTATGTGGATCATTACTGTCCAGCATTTGTTTTTCTATTTCCATATTATTTTAATTTTTACGGTAAATCTTCCAATTTACAAAATGTAATTTTACTAGGATTAAATCCTTTTAGTGCAGAATTCATCCAAAATTCATCACGAGTATTTTTAAGATATACAATAATAATAGTAGCTATTTTACCGTCTTCCATATTCATTGCTCTCATTGCTTGCTGTACTGCTGTATTTTCACCACTTTTTAACTGATTAAAGACAACTATTTTTAAATTTGGTATAGTAACACCCATTGATACCATTGATACCACTGAGCACTTGTTTACTGCACCAGATTTTAGTTTCTCAAGAGTACCTTTATCTGACTTTGAATGGAAAGATGAATCTCCAATAGAATCTGCTATTTTTTGAAAACCTGTAAATATTAAACATCTATCGATATTACCTACTATTTTTTTAGTAATATCAATTTTAGTTTTTGAATCATAAATAATATTTTTTCTACGCATCATCGGAAACCTCATTTGACTATATCTCATATTAGATACAGCTGTTTCATATTTAGTATTCCAATATTTATAAGCTTCAGCTTCAGTTTGCATAAATGGTCTGTCATCACTTCCTGCTTGTACATATTTATCTTTATCATCAAGTTTGCACTCAACACAATAAATACGATAATCAGCAACAATTTTATCATTGATTGCTTCATCAACTGTATATGTATAGATTGGTGAAATACCTACAACTTGTTGTATTGAGTATTTTGAATCACTATCTAATGTACCAGTAAGTCCAAGTATACGTGAACCATTCGTTTTATGTTTAGCAAGTAACTCTAGTACTTTAAGATTGTACTCGTGAATTTCATCTGCTATAATTAAATCATATTTCTTATTAACTTTTTTTAAACTATTACTCCATACATATTCAATTTTAAATCCTTTATGAAGATTCCATTTTATAATGTCTGTTTCCCAACCTTTAAAAATTTCTTTTTTTGGCGCTAGTACTAGTATTGAAATATCTCGTGAAGCCATTGATGTAGTATTAAGCGCATCAATTACAATTTTACATTTACCAACTCTTGGTGCAACAAATAATATACCTCTAAATTTATTTGCAATAATACTTTGTGTACCAAGTTTTTGTATTTCGGTTCTTTTATTCATAATGTTTTATTTTTTCAAATGCAAGTTTTTTAAAAGCTACATTAATACTTTTACTATTAGTACTTTTTTTAAATACTAAAAGTTTTTCATGTTCAATTTTATTTAATTGTACCATGATTACTTTTTTTCTTTTATATTCACTTATCTTTTTATCAGGAACTATAGGAACCCATAAAGGAAACTCATTGCGTACGCTCTGAGTATTTGTAATAAAACTAGGATCATTCCATAAGTAATAACAATCATTTTTACAATGATTAATATTAGTATGATGTCTATTTACTAAACTTGCAATATCACTTTCAGTCCAACCATATTTATGGTAAAGAATATTTATTAGAAAATTTCTAGGATCTAATACTTTTCTTTTTCTAGTTTTTTTATTAAACTGATTTATTTTAATATAGTTTACAATTGACTTTTCTTCTTCATTAATTAACAAATCTTTCATTATTATAATATTTAATTTTTTGATTTAAAAATAATTTATTTATCACTATGAATAATTATGTTAATTATCACTACAATAATTGCAAAGATTAAAACTATTAACATAACTATTCTTTAGTAATACATATTTCATATTTACAATTACTATCTGAATTAGAATTCATTATTTGACATAGCTGTGAAGCTTCATCAAAATTTTTAAGTTCAAGTACAGCTCCCATACTATCATTTAGTATAACTGATATATTTTTTTCAATAATTGTTTTTCTTATTTGGTAATATTTTTTACTCATATCTTTATTATTTAAGACCCGCAACCTATACAATCAAAATGTGAGTCTGTAGGCTTAGTTCCGTTTAATTTCATTTGTAAATTATGAATCTCATCTTTGATATTCATATCATTAAACATGTCTCCAGTAAGTTTAGCTTCTAAACTTACTATAGTAGTTTTTATTTCTGCTTTTTCTTCTTCACTCATATCTTTATTGTTTAAAATATATATCTTATTTTGTTCCAAGGAATTATTCTATCATGTAAATCTTCCCACTGTTTAATATAATTAGATTTAAGATTTCTTCTATAGCGAATATTTTTACCACCATATTGAGAAGTTTTTGTTTCTTGATTTTCTGGTGTCCATAATAGATTTTCACCAGCTAAGTTATTATCTAAATTATACTGATGTTTATCTACATTATGTGTAAGAAAGATAACTTCAGATAAAACTTCTTCTTTGTTTTCTATATAATCATTACACATCTGAAATAATAAATCATAATCTTCTAACCATCCATCATAAACTACAACAGGCGAGAAGTTCAAATGAACATCATACCCTGCTTCTACAAAAGCATCAACAGCTTTTATTCTATCTATGATTTTAGCAGTATTAGGTTCTAATTTATCTGCTATTTTCTGAGGCATGAGACTAAATCTTATTCGTATTTTCTTCTTTGGATCAAACTCTAAGAATTTTATAGGAATAGTTTTAGTAGCAAATGTACCCATAGCTTTTGGATGATCTCTAAAAAACTCAAATATGTATTCCCAGCTATGATGTTTTGCATGAAGAGCAAAGTCTTCATTACAAGAAATATCATAAGTTATAAATTCATTATGAGTTTGATTAGGCTTTTTTGCATTAGCATAAAAATATACATGCTCATTAATTTTAGTTAATATATCTCCTGGATTATTAGCTACTGTTAATCCATCAGATAAATGTCTTTTCATATAACAGTATGAGCAATTAAATAAACAACCGTAGCCAAAAGAAGGTGTGATATAATCAGAACTTCTTCCAGACTCTCTAATCTTCATACTTTTTCTTACTACAGATTTTACTTTACTCATCATCTTTGTTTTGTTTATACCAGTTTGGATTTGGTAATCCTGAATAGTGGTCCCATAATTCTTTTTCTACTAGATCTCTAGCATCATAGTCATTAGTTGAATTGTTAACTACCTCTACTATGTTTTTTGCTATATCTTTTATTTTTTCTTTACTCATCTTTTAGTTGTTTTTCACATGTCTATTGTTTATTTCTATAGACTATTGAAATTATTGCTATTGATATGTATTCTAATAATCTTTTCATATCTATTGCTTACATATCTAAAAATGGAAACCATTTCTCTACTTTATCTATTACTTTTTCATCATTAAACATAATGGCTACTAATCCTAAGCATAAAATACTTACTACAAGTAGTACCATAATAGCAAGTAATCCTAAAGCAAGGTGCCCTAAAAACTCAGCTATGCTTTCTAACTCTATTAACTTCATTGCTCCGTAACCTATTCCATAGATTACTGCAATGTTACAAACTAGCCAAGTTAAGTAACCCAGCCCTAATAATATATTTCTCATATCTCTATTGTTTATATCTTAGTTTTCTTATTTCCCTACCTAACTCAGTATCATTTGGATACTTGTCACAATAAGCTTCAATGTCATCTATGCTATATATCTTCTCAACAATCCTGTGAGTAGTAATAGTGTTGTGTATTGTGTCTACTTTTAGTAATAAATATTTTTCAAGAAGTTCTTCTGTTCTTTTTCTATTTGCTTCCATTTGTTTAGCTTTAGATTGTTAATATTTTATAGTTCTCACAGCGCGAACGCTGCCGTTGCCGTTGACCTTATCGCTGGTGCCCTGGCTACCATTGTAGAAACTCTGCCACCACGCACCGTAGTTATCGCCCTCCGAAGAACTCCAATAGAGGTAATCAGCAAAACCGCCAATTTCATCTTTGTTATCATACATAATAAGTAGTTCTAATCTTGTAGGCAATCTCCAACCATCTCCTAAATCAGCACAAGCCTTCATTGCATCTTCCCAATTTGTTTTACGAAAGTGTATTGGATAAACTTCAAATAACATTTCAGGGTTACTACAAAGTATTGGTTCTTGTATTGGTTCCTTTCCTGCTTTTATACCTGCTTTTAAAAGAGCTAATTCTTCTTCTAGTCTTTCTATTCTATCTATATTTTTCATGCGTTTAGTTGTTTAATTAGTTCGTCTACAAATGGTTGGTAGTTATGTTTTCCGTAATGTTCTTTTAAAACATTAGCGGTTGCTTCAGCTAAATCTTTATAGCTTTGGTTATCTTCAAGTTGATTTGCAATTTTGATTGCTAGTTCTTTTACCTTGCTCATAAAATTGTTTTTAAATTACTTCACTTTTTACACCAATATCTTAATAATATTAGCACTATTTGTAGTAGCTATGCCCTAAGACAACGACTTTCGTCTGTCACTACTACAAATAGTTCTAATTTTTTTACTTTACCCTGCAAATACAGTATATAGCAGATAAATTGATACTCCAAATGTTGCCAAACCTAGTAACATCTGTATTGTGTCCATAGGCTTTTCTTCTTTGTTTTCTTTGTTTTCTTTTTCTGACATAATAAATGGTATTAATTGTTACTTACATTTATGGCTGTAGGTTTGACCGTATTTTTATATTGCTTTATTGATCGCTGAATCTACTATTTTTAATATTGTCTCCAAGTCCATTTTGGTATCCATTTCAAAAGAGTATTCTATTTCTGCTTTAACTGTTATTAATGCTTCTAACATTAGTTCTCTTGCTTCTAGTTCGTCTTGGTCGCAGTCATACTTGTCATTTGGATTTGTTTCTAAACACATAATTTTTGTTTTTATTTATCTAAGCGGAACCCTACACATACAGGGAATCTTGGCATACCATCATCTGTATATTCAAAAAATCTTATTTCAGCCATTTGGCTTACATATTTTTCTTTATTTGCTAAAATCTGCTCTCTTTCTGTATGTGAAAATTTCATTCCAGTATGGAATGTAGATTTACCTTTAGGTGTATCAAGTTCACATACACAAACTCCTTGTTCAGGACGTTTATCAGATGGAACAATATCAATTACTTTACAAGCAATATCAATAAAATCTTTATACTTAAGTAATTGACTATCACGTTTATTTACACCATACGTTGCATCAGAATGTCTTACAATAGTACCTTCATACCCTTGTTTTAAATATATTTGATGAATTTCTTTAAGCTGAGCTTCATTATTTATTACAACAGTAGGAACTAGCTCAACATTATCAAATGGTAGAACCAAAGCTGATAATGTAGTATACCTTTCTTTAAATGGTGCGTCCATAACTATATCATATACGTGAAATTTAACTTTTTCAGTTTCTCCTTCACGATATTTCTTAATTAGTTTCATATTTTCTTGAAACGATAAGCCGTGAGCATATAACTCACCATCAATATATACACCTTTGTTTAACGCTAATCCGTCTAAATCTTTTTGAATATGTGACATTGTATCAATTTTCTTTCCTTTACGAGAGATCATTGGAATAAATTTAGCACCTAATGCTCTTTGTCCATCTAATTTAGGTTGTGCATAACATGGAAATGTAACTTTATGAGATTCTTTTTTATAATCTTTAGCTAACATCGGCAATATTACTATATTATTTTCAGCTTCTTTAACAGTTTCAAAATATCCTTCAGACATTTTAGATTGAATCTTTGCATTAGCTTCAAAAATAGCTTGCTCTGTAGGTGTAGTTTCATTAACCTTACCTATATTTTTAGAAATACTTGTACTTCTATCTTCTGATAATTTTCCATCAATCAAACCTGATAATGAAATTAGATCAGCATTTTTAGTATATACATGTAATACACGTATTTTACCCTTACTATCTTTTTTATAAATTTTCTTTGAATAACTCATATCTTTTGTTTTTCTAATCTATCCTGATACATAGCATAGATTATCTTTTTTAAATTTCAGAATTTTTACGATAAGCTACTCTTGTACTATTTGGTATAGGTACATATTGTAATTTGATTTTTATTTTTGATAATGCGAATTCATTACGCATTGCATCTACTTCACGTTTTTTAATATTATGTTTACTCATAAAATCATATATTGCTTTTTCTGATATACCTAATTCTAAAGAAGCATGCTTTATAGTTTCAGTTATGCATAATGCATTTACAATTGTTCTTTTTTTATTATCAAGAAGAGTGAACACATTATTGCGTTCACTCTGATAATTATAATTATAACTTTCTTCCATTAAAGAATTCCATATATAGCACCTTGCTTCATTAATAAATAGTCTATTTCTTCTAATTTTAAAGGAGTTCCTGCATTCATCATGTATTGTACATGATCACCAACTTTAAGTACCATTGGTTCATCTTTTGTACCTGGTCCAACAGCAAGTACTTTTCCTTCTACAACCTTATCTGTTACAAGTAAATGAGTTCCTAGTTCAGTTTCTTTTTTTTCAGGATCAGGAAGAATTACTACTCTTGTTTTTAACGGCTTGAAATTCATATTTATTTATTTTAATTTTTTTAATAAAATTCTAATGTGCAACTATTGCATTATTAGAATAAGTTTAATTGACCATTGTCAACAGCATTAATTAACTTGTTAGCTTCTGCTACATAGTAATCATACTTCAAATCATAATCATCCGATTTGTAAAATTTATTGAATAGTCCAATACTTTGACCTACTACTAATCTACTAATAGATCCATCTTCTTTAACTTTAACAAGTGCACCACCCTTAACGGTAATAAAAAATCTATTCAATCTTTGAACATCTTCCTCTACTCGTTGACCATTTTTAATATAATGATGTTGTACTTTAAATTGTTTACCTACTTTTTGACTCATACAAAAATCAAATATTTCAGTATGATTTTGAATAGTATCTCTAACAGGTACATTGTCTACAAAGTATTTTTCAACTGCTAAAGAAACAACTTTCATTGAATGATCTTTATTCCAAGGTTTGTTAATAGCAAATGCTCCTTTTTCTTTAGTAGTACCATCAGTGAATGTACCAGAGTAATTATTAACATCGCGTTGAACAATTACTTTAAAGAAATCATAATCTAATTTTAGTTTTGTTAATTTCTCCCATTTTTGACACATACTATCTAATAGTACTCTTTTGGCTTTAGTAACTTTTACTAGTATACCATCGGTGTTTATTTGTATTATTTTAATACCTGAATCTGTAATTCGTTCAGCAAGCATGCACAATAATAATTGTCCATTAATGGTAATATCAAGCATAAACTTGGTATCATACATTGGGCTATACTGATCATTACTTTTTCCAAATAATGCACCATTAAGAGCAAGTTTAATTGCTCCAACCATCTGTTTATCTCCAGTTTGCTTTGCTTTCATTCGTTGTTGATACAATTTATCACCAACATCACAAAAGTTCTCTGACAAGTGCTGAGGATAGAACCTATTTTGAATAGCCAAATTAGGATAATACGAAGATACATCGACAAGAATTAAATCTCCCTCATCATCACTTCTAAATACTCCTGATCCACATGTTCCATGTATTCCACCCAATCCAAATTCATATTTTACACCACCATACAATACAACCTCTTTAAATTGATTTTTTGTATTCATAGCATGTACAGTTTTACCTTTTAAGTAATCAATTACTGCATTAAATTCTTTAGACTTAAACTTTACATAAGGTAATATACAAGTACTTAATTGAATAAAATCACGTTGAGTTCTCATCTGACGTAATTCTTTTACTGATATATTAAGAGCCTTAGCATTCTCAATAATTAATATTTCTTCTCCAATTTTTACATCAGGATAATTCATACAATCGATACCATACATTTTCTTCATTCTTTTCCTAAAGAATATTTCTTCAGAAGTTTCAAGATAAAATTGATAGGTACTCATTACATCATTATCATTATACTCTAGCACATCAGGTATTTGTTCTGCTGTTACCATATGAGTATAATGAAAAGGCATCTCCTGAAGATTATGCCAATGCATAGCCATCTGAAGATGCTTTAATGATGTAAATTTTGCAACATTATTAAAATGATGGATTCTAAATAAATCCAATTGTTTAATCTGTACATTCCATTCACGAATTGACGGATACTCTGTATCTATTATACGTTGACTTTCTGCATACATTAATTGTAAGCATTCTCCAACTGGAACAGATACTAGTTTCCGCATGTTTGTAAGGATGTAATGAAGCATTGGATAATCATAGTCAATGTTATTAAATCCAATCATTCCAATCGTTCCCTTAGCTTCTAATAAATAATTAAAGTATTTTTCACGATCATCTCTTGCTTGATGAATAACAAATACTTTTTTAGTTTTTAGATCAATGTCATAAAAGACACCTGAATGAAAGTTGGGAAATTGTTCTAAATCATAAACTACTCTTTCCATATATTTTTATTTAGATTTTAAGGTCATATTAGACAATTTATCTTTAAGTCCCTTTAATTCTCGTTTAATAAAACCTTTTGTCATAATAGGATTCTTTCCTTTACTTTCAACATTTTCAATATCTTGTATTGTCAATTGTTCTAATAATTCTAATCCTCTATTTATATAATAGGCTTCTAATCCATTTAACTTTTTCATATTATTTTGTATTATATTCTATAAATTCAATCTCAGACATGCATTCCATTTTTTGCATATCTTCATATTGTATATGAAGTTCTTCATAAGCTTCAACATCTTCTGCAGTACAGTTAACATTAAACTGTTGACAAATCATATTAGCCATTTCATCATATGTTTCAGGTTGAAAATCCATATGTACTAATCTTAAATATAATCCTATATCTTCAAGTTTTACATTTTCTTTTTCTATAATATAGTTTGTAATGTCCATTATTAAGGGTTTTTAAAAGTTATTACTAAATATTAATATTCAATTATCAAAACGACAAATTTTTTAAGTGAATAATAAAGAATATTAATAAATTAAATAAAAAAGAGAGAGGTTTTTATGACCTCTCCCTTTTAATAATCCATTAGATAATTTTAAGATACTGCATCTGCAATAGCATCACCTGCGGCACCTGCAGACTGAGTTTCTCTAATAGTATTAGCTATGAATACATGTTTTGACTCTCCAGTCACAACAGTACTTTTTACATAGATAAATGATCCTTCAGGTGAAAGAATAAAATCACCATCTTTACCAGCTCTTTTAGCTCTAGTTTCAAAGTTAGCAACATCAAATGCTGATCCTTCTGTAGTCTCAGTAATTTGAATGTTTAATGATTCACCTTCTAATGTAGGATTCAAGATGTTAAGCTCTTTGCTATCACCTTCTTCTAACTCAGTTAAGTCAAGATTAAGGTTTGCTAAAATATCAGACTTTTCACCACTAATCCAAGCATATCTAGGCTTAGCTTCTTGTGTAAATCGATCATCTGACTTATTTAACATTCCTACAATTGAACCAGGACGTAAATTAGGATTAGTGATTTTTTGTGCAAAAGTCAACTGGACTTTTCCACCACTAACTCCACGTGCTGAAACAATTAACATCTCTCCTTTTTTCAAGTTACTTAATTTTGAATTTTCCATAATAATAAATTTTTGTATATGTTTGTAATATTTGTTCTCCCCATATCAAATCAAACTTTTTGCAGTGCTATCAACCTACCTTTGAGCATATTACTTCTTGGTGGTGATGAATCTACGATATAAGTTTATACTACTGTCTGAGGAATATAACAGTAGTAATTTTTTAATTCATTGTTTTTGTGTCAGGCAATTTTTTTAATAATTCAAAGTCTGAATTAGTGTATGCTATTTGCCCATCAGTTTTATTTATGTAATCACATAAAGATTGACAACTTCTTTCATTGTCAGTAGTAAGCCATGAGTCAACAATATCACGAAACAATGTTTGTTTAATATTGATGACGATTGTAAATCTAATATCTTCATCATCAGTATCAGCATTAATTTCAACGATACTAAAATCTTTAAACTTTACAAGTTCCATATTTATATTATTTTTAAATTAAAAAGGGAGCCTCTCCAGACTCCCTTACCCTTTACTTACAATAGAGCATTAGCAATATGCAACATTATAATTTTTTAATCTTTATACATTTCTTGTACCTCAACATCTGGTACTGAGTACGAGTAATAACCTTTTTTTTCTAAATCGTAATAAATTACAGTATGATCATTGCTACTAAAATCAATATCAAGTGATTTGTCTGCACTATGATTTAATGTCAGATAAACATGTTTTTCATCATAATTAGGATCGTTTACATTATAATTTGTAAGGAAAGTAATTAGATAAGTTTCATCAGGATTTACTGTAATGCTATACGATGAATCAATTTTTACTATATCTCTCATTCTCCATGTAAGATCGTCAGATACATCATATATTACATATAGGCATGAGTCTGATGTATTTAAAATATTACCACTTATAACAAAGTTAGTAGTATCTTGCGTAAACCCTACTAGGCTTACGAATAAGGTAACAATTAATAGTATCTTTTTCATATTATAGGTTTTTATGTATCCATTTATGATAATCCTCCAACTCTTTGTCGTAGGTTCTTGGTAATATTTCTTGAGCAGGATTAATAATAGAATCAGCTAATGCTTTAAACTCTAAAAATTTATCCATAGTTATTACATTTTCTTTAATGAGATATTTTTCAAGAAGTTCTCCTGTTTGTTTATCCCATACCTTTTCATATTTTTTCTTTGTCATAGCTTTAACTATTATTTGCAAAGTTAAGATAACGCTATAAATTGCGTTATCTAATATTAACTTTACTTCTTTTTTTAAATTTTCTTACCACTTTTTTACGATTTTCTATAATATCTTTTATAATAATAAATGCACAAAATAATAAGATACTGGATAAGAGTAAAAATAGTATGACTGTAGGAATATCATTGATACTATCATTTATATATGCATCATATCCAATGTACATAAATACTGATGATATGATTAATAGTATGGCTAACCATACAAATGATTCAATTAATTGTTCATTTCTTTTTGACATAATATTAAGTTTTAAAGGGTTAATGAGGATGTAAAATATAGAGGTGAGAGTTTGTATCACACCCAATTCACTCACAAGTAGACCATGCTACCTCTATATTTTAATAATTAATATCTTCTTTTGTTAAAACTACTTCTTCCTTTTGAGCGTATAGCATACATCCCACCAGGATTATATGATTTATTACTACTATGTGATTTAACACGGTATGTTTTTGTTTTACTACATTTACCAGGTTGTACACATGATGTAGACCTTGTAGAACCACATGATCCTAATATAGTTACTAGACTAGCTACTAATAATGTTTTAAATAATTTCATAATGTTTAAAGTATTAAAGGGTTAATTGTTTATTAAGTTGTCGATACGAGGTAGTACAATATGCCAAATGACACAAGTACTACCAAGAAGAATGTTCCTTTATTCATAATTGTTACGTGTTTTCCAGTTAGCATAAGTTGAACTATGTGTCCAGCCTACTATGATGATAAATACAAATGATACAAGCATAAGAAATACTGTTGCATCCATTGAGACTCTAACTATTGAGCTTTCAACCATTGAATTTCTAACTATTGAACCACCTGTGTTATCAGTCATTGCTATTAACATTAGTGTAAGGAAACCAAACATAAATACGATGCTTAATGTTTCATAAGCTTTTAATAAGTTTTTCATAATTTCTAAGTTTTTCATAATTCGTCTTCTGATGTACCTTCCAGTATAGCATACGTAGTTACAATTATATCATCAACATCTTCGATGTAGTAATGATATGTAATCATATTCCATTCTGCTTCATACCAATAGTGATAATGGTCATCAAAATCCTCTTCTTTTGTTTCTTTTGTTAATTTGTCAAAGAGTTTATCAAGCTCTTCTCCTGTTTTTACTACTATCATTTTAATATATTTAATGGTTAAAACTTATGTTTTTGTCATTAAATAATAAACTCTCACAAGGTTCTAATCCTTGAAACATATCCCGTTACCTTATTAATCCTTTATAAGATTAATATGAATGTTGTCCATTCATTGATAACTTAAGAAATTACTCAATGTCTGAATCATATTTCAATGACTCAAGTCAAGGAGACTTCTGCTGATAATGAAGTGCTCATCATAGGGTAATGCTACTATTGTATGAGGGTTTAATTAAACACACGAGGAGGTGTTCGTCCCTCCTCTAAATTTAGTTAGTGTGTGTTGTTAAATATGTACTGTTTTATAACTGTAATAAGAATGTATAGCGTCAAGGTATAAGAGTATCCTTTAATCTATATCTATATTAATATTTAGCTATAAATAATAACTCATTAAGAGTTTCATGCTTTACCCATTAGGGTTTATAAGCATATCAAGACTAGTACAGCATCCGTTTACGATAATGTTATTGCTAATATCTTTCATAATATATAGTATTATGTTTGTATTTAAGCGTATTCAATGCAATGTGTAATGATATTCAATAGTATCCTCACACAATGGGATACAACTATGCATAGTATGCACAGTATATACGAAGGTTTAATAAACACAGGGTTTATTCAGCAGTGAGACATGAAAAACAAACACACCCCGAAGGGTGTGTGTGCTGTCTAGTACTCAAGTCTCTTGAGATGACTACCGTCTTTGGCAGTACGTACTTCTCCTGTCTCCATGTCAATCATGTCGACCAATGTGTACCCATCAGGAAGATCGAATGTATCTCCTTTGTCCATACCCTCGCATGCTGATGCTGGTACGTACACTGGTGTCATACTAAATACAAACTTGTTGTGCTTCACTAAGATTAGTGCTGATTTACCTGATTCTGTCAATCTGTTGAAAGTTGCTAATGCCATAATTTTGAGTTTTTTAATTTAGACGGGAGTACGTTCCCCCATCTAAATCTTAGGGACGGTCGTGAACTATGATGGTTACCACGGCTATACGCATAGAATATTTTAAAAATAATATAGGGGGGGGGTGTTAATACATCATTAAATTATTTCAAAGATTGAAATACGTCTAAAAAAATATATATATGTAACCTTAAGGTTTACCTTATATTAAATAGACTATCGTAAACATGATAGTAACTTTAACTAATCTCCTATTTATAAACTACTTAGCTTTTTTTATACTAGCATAAACGGTTGGCTCTTACTGTTACATTTGTGATAGTAATAACTCTAGGGAAAAGGTAATATAGTACTATCACGTTTGTGCTAGTAAGCCTTGTAAAAGAATTTACATTCACAAGTTATTTATTAATTATTTTTAATTTACTTTTGAATATGGATTTATCTAATATTATACCCAAATACAAAATAGGGCAATTTGTATACTCAGTTACTGATCCAGATCAATACAGAATGATTGTTACTGCGTATGTGATTACTGCTACTGCAATTCAATATGAATGTTCATTTAGAGGAGAGTGTTCTGTATATCACAGTATTGAAATCTCTAAAGATAAAGAATTGATGCTATAATATATTCATTTTTAACATTAGTACTATCATGTTTGTGATAGTAACTAATCTTTTTTATATTTGTACTATCAATATTCGATAGAAAAACATATATTTGTATGTACAAACGTAAAAGAAAAGTGATTTCAGTTTATTTAGATACAAAAGATAGCATATTACTCTTATCAAAAGATAGAGCATTCCACATCTTGTTTTATATATTAAACCAAGCTGACCTGGAAAGAAATATTTGGTATGCAGATAAAGTGCATAAGGAACGTATTATGACTAAACTTAACATATCACCTGCTACATTGGACAAGCATATTAAATCGTTAAAGGAACGTAATTTGATTATATCTGAATCGAGAGGAAGATATAGAGTGAATACATTAATATTATCAACATAAACAATAAACAATGAAAACATCAACAAAGGCTACTGAGGTAATTGAGAAAGACACAGAGGCAACATTAGGTAACAAGAAAGAAGCTCCTAAAGGAGCAGCAACATTAGAAGATAGTCCTACTATGACAGAAGAGGATATTATGACAGCAAAAAAAATACAAAAGGATGCATGTGCAAAAGAAGTTAATGCTGTACTAGCAAAGTACGGATGTGACTTTTCAGCTAGGGTACTTGTAACAGAACAAGGTAATTTTCCACAAGTGTTTATTGTAGATGCTAGGGCAGGAAGTTAATTTTTTATATAAAGATTCTGATCTAGAATCGTTGTTTGCAAAAGAGGAAGATGTTCGAGTAAAAATTTCTCCATATTGTGATCGTACTAATAAAATAATTAAAAGTAGATATTTTACAACAAGTACAAATCCCCTCTTTTTTATCGTAGAGGTTAAAGTAACTCAAGAATGAAAAAAGAAGAAGTAGAAAAATTATTTGATATGTTAGATAATGTATTTAATAATATCAATAGTAAGAATAAATCAACAGGTACAGGATTACATTTTGGTTATAAATTAAATGTAGTTCCTGCAAATGTTCAAATGAAGAAACCTATTTTATATACATTTGAATTATCTCTTCGTGAAGCAAATCAAGGAGAAAGAATACTTCAAACATTTAGCTATGAAAAACCTGAAAGCTATGATTTGTATACAATGAAGCACCAAGTCATGCAATCAGTAATTACTGTTATGTTTGAATCAACCATGCTTCAATGGAATGAATTGGGGAAATTATTAAATACTGACCAATCATTGCAAAAGGCAGCAATTATTTTAAAATGATTAAAAAATCAATATCCGTAAATACCACTGACGCTAAAATATATAGACAAATTTTATCGTTCATGAATTTCATTCTTGAAGCTACTCCTCAGGAACGTCAAGTATTGGCTGAAATTATTCGTTTGAATAATGACTATGAGTTATTACCTGCTGACAGAAGAGGGAAGTTTATCTTAAGTACGGAAATGAGAAAAGAGATGAGAGAGATTACTGAAATTGAAGAAAAACAATTTAATGGTATAATTTCTAAACTACGAAAAAAGACTTTGTTTGGTAAACCTTTTTTAGGTGAAAATAATATACTTCATCCTGAATTAATATTTAAGCCAGATGCAGAAGGTTTTAAAATAGAATTGTACTTAAACTTGAATGAGAAAAAAGTTGAAGAAGTTAAAGAAGAACCTAAGGTAGAAAAAGTTGAATCTGAACAAAGTAATATTACTTCAATTTCAAATACCAAAGTAAAAGAAAAAGAAAAACTAGCAGCACCTTCTAATGGAATAGAAGGAGTAGTAGCTAATGAATTTGATTCTAGTGATATTGTATTGGTAGGGAATGGCTAGAAAACAAAAAGAAATATTAAACGAGTTAGCCCATAAGCACGGTTTAACAATTGGTCAAGCTGAAGAGGTTTGGAATTTATTGATTGATAAAGTTGCCACTACTATTTCTGATAAATCTAAAGTAGTAGACGGATTATATGTTGAGAATGAATTTAAAATAATTCATATTGACAACTTTGGTAAATTTGTTCCTAACTTAACAAATATTAATCATGCTAATATGTGCTTAAAAAAGAAGAAAGATAAAAATGATTGATACTAATAGTAATTTTTGGAAAAGTTATCCTGAGTTAAAGTTTGTCCCAGGACTAGGTGATTTATACGATCAAGATAAATCTAAAAATAAACTTAAATCTTCAAAAATTATGTGGGCAATTTATATGTGTGAAATGCCCGACTCTAAATTATACAATCGTCCAGACAAATATGATGAAGTTGAAACTCGCTTCATGAAAGGTGAAGATTTTAAATGGGTAAATAACCAACATCTTCTAGAGTCATTTAGAGCTTCATCACTATCTGATGCAGAACGTGCACTTACTGACTGGAACGATTTAATGAACCTTAGACGAACTAATTTACGTAGGTTATATACAGAACTCATCGTTGATAAAGATGTTGAAGACATTGATACAAAGTCTTTAAAAGAGTTAGATGCAATGCTAGCAGCAACACCAAAACTATTTGATGATTACAAAAAAGTAAAGGCTGATTTTGGTGAAGAGTTAATTCATAAAAAAGGAACTAAGGTAAAGTCTGCTTCTGATAATGATGAATTATGATAATTAATAACTCAAACTTTATATTAGAAGAAATTCCAGATCTCCATCCAGACTTAGAATACTATGAACGTATTGAATTTTGGAAAGGTGAAAAGCGTAAATGTATTGAAGGGTATTGGTCATCGGGTAAATGGATGCCAGGTCCACTATATTATTATGTAAACTTTCATCATATACTATTTGAAGACGATAGCTCAGTATCACAAGCAACTGGCTTACCATGGTTACGTGATATTGATTGGGAAATGTATTACATATATGAAGAATGTAGAGGATTCTCAGGATTCTCAAAAGATAAATTCCAAACATGTGATAGAAAGTATGGTCCAGAAAAAGCATTAGCCTTAAGACTTAATCGTATTACTGAAGCAGAAGTTAATAGTAAAAAATATATCCCTGCTCGAGAATACTTAAGAAAAAATCATGGTACTAATATGGGCAAGCCATTATATAATAATAGTGCACAACATCTTATTAGTATTCAATCAAGGGGTGGTGGTAAAACTTATGGGTCTTCTGGAATAGCTGCTCACAATTTTTTATTTGATGGAGCTACTGACTACGATGTTTATTTTCAACGTAAACAATCTAAAAAGTTTATAGCATCTGATACTATCATTGGTGCTATTGATACTAAATATACTGACCCAGTAGTTAAAAAAGTAAAGAAATCATTTGAATTATTGCCTGGAGGATATAGAATTTCTGCTGATGAGTATCACCCTTCTCCATTAATGGTATCTTATACTGGTTCACTAGCTTCCAATAAAGAATACACTTCGAGAACAGGATCTTTTCTTCGACACAGAACCTTTAAAGATAATCCTCTTGCGGCCAATGGTACTCGACCTAACTTATGTATTCTAGATGAGATTGGGTTTATGTATAATATTAAAGAAGCTTGGGGGGCAATTGAAGCTATTCAGCAATCAAAGCAAAAAAAGAGTCTAGTAATATGGGCTCTTGGTACAGGCGGACTTGTATCTGGTAAAGCAGCATTATATGCTGAATCAGTATTTCGTAATCCTAAAGATTATAGATGTCTCGTATTTGAAGATGTATTTGAAAACAGAGGAGACATAGGATACTTTGTTCCTTTTTGGAAAACATTAAATGAATTTAAAGATAAGCCTAATTATATTACTGATGAATTTACAGCTAATAAATACATTGAGCATGTAAGGAATGAAGCTAAAAAATCAGATGACCCTTCTGTATATCAGACTGAAATAATTAACGGACCAGTCTTACCTTCAGAAGCATTTTTAGTTATTGAAGGAGCATACTTTCCTACAATGCAATTAAAAGCTCAGCTTGGGGAAGTAGAAGGAGGTAAATATAAAAAATATTCAGAGGCTTCATTTAAAGGGGCTTTAGTATTTAATGAACAAAATGAAGTTAACTTTCAAACGATACAGGATGCTCGACCTATTCGTAATTTTCCATTAAGTAAAAATGACCCAAAGACAGGTTGTATTGAAATATGGGTTAAGCCTCAAAAGAATGATGCTGGAATAGTGCCTTCTGGAACTTACATAGCTGGGATGGATGTCGTGGACAAAGCTCGTAGTACTACAGATTCTCTACCATCAATTATGGTAATGAATAGATTTACTCGTCAAATTGTTGCAGAGTATACTGGACGTACAGATGATCCTAATGATTTCTATGAAACATGTAGAAAACTTTTATTATATTTTAATGCATCAGGAATGTATGAGCAAAACTTACCTGGGCTATTTACTTATTTTGAAAAAAAGAAATCATTATATTTACTTGCTGAAACACCTTATCAATTACGTAACTCTGATACTTATAGAACAGGTACTAATACTTCTAAAGGTATTAGTGCAACAGGAAAAGTAAATTCAACTGCACGTGACTTTATTAAATCTTGGCTATTAGAGCAAGTATCTCAAAATTCTGAAAAACGTGTAATTGAAACAATTTATTCTATAGCTATTATTAAAGAATTAATTATGTGGAATCCTGATGGCAACTTTGATAGAGTTTCATCGTTAGGTATGTTAATGTGGCACGATGCTACTACACAAATGCATATTAAAGAAAAAGTAGAAGCTACTAAATCATTTTTAGAAAGTGACTATTTTAAAGGGCTAGGTGTGCTAAAAAGAAGTGGATCCAAAAATGCTTTCTCTGATTTTGATAGATAATTGTTAATTTAAATTTTTTATCTTTAAATTTGTTACTTAAATACAATTTCTTATGGCTAATGAAGCAGGCATTAAAATACAAGGGTTTATAAATTTTCCTAGACAAAAACTAGCGGATGATAAAAAAACTACTAAATGGTTTAAGGATAATATTGACTATGCTGAAAACATCCTTTCAAGCGATTCTGACCTTAGAGCATCTTTTGCAAACAAAAGAACTAATTATAATTTAAGAGCTAATATTATTAATAAAAGTGATTTTGAAAGAAAAATTAATCCTGATAGTTTAGATCTTGATACTATGCCAGCAACATTCCAACATATTGGAATTGAAAATAGTAAAATTAATTTACTTCTTGGAGAGTACTCAAAAAGAAAAAAAGAATATCGCGCATACCTTTCTTCTAATGATCAAGAAGGAATTTCTCGTAAAGATAAAACGATGAAAGCAAAAATGGATGCAATGCTTACTGATATTATTAAAGGTGAAGCTAAATCAGAAGAAGAAATTCAACGTGAATTAAAAGAGTTTGATAGTTATTCACGTTATGAATTTCAAGACATTGCTGAAATAACAGCTAATAAAATATTAAAAAGAGAGTACAAAGAAAGAAATCTAGACTTTTTATTCTTACGTACTTTTGAGGATTTACTTGTAGCAGGTGAACAAGTTGTATACTGCGGTGTACTTGGTGGAGAACCTGTAATGCGTAGAGTAAACCCTATGAATCTATATACACTAGGAGGTAACTCAATGTATATTGAAGATTCAGATGTAATTGTTGAATACGATTATTTATCAGTAGGTCAAGTAATTGATGATTACTGGGATGAGTTAACAGATAAAGATATTAATTTTCTTGAAAATGGTACATCTGCTAACTCATCTAATGCTATGGGGTTAAATAGAGATATTAGTATATTTGATCGTTTTGGTGAAGAAGATGCTATTCAATTATTTCATCCTAATGAATTAGGTACTAGGACTTTTGGTGGTGCATTTGATACTAATGGTAATGTAAGAGTTGTAAGAACATGTTGGAGATCAAGGCGTAAAATTGGAAAACGTAAATATTACGATGAAGATGGTGACGAACAATCTGATTATGTTGATGAAAAATATATTGCTAAGAAAGATGAGGGTGAAGAAGTAAAATGGATATGGGTCAATGAATGGTTAGAAGGAACTAAGATTGGTGATGATATTTATGTTACTATGCGACCACTTCCTTATTCTGGTAAATCGTTAACTAACAAATCTAAAGGAAGTCCTCCTTATGTTGGAACAGTAAATAGTACAAATGATTACAAAGTACAATCTCTTACTGATGTTATGAAGCCAATGGCATATTCGTATGATATTGCTTATTATAAACGTGAACTTGAAATAGCTACATATAAAGGAAACTTTGCAGCAATTAATGCTTCTATGGTTCCTTCAGGTTGGGAGCCTGATGAATGGATGAGATACATTACTATTAATAAGTTTGGTTTCTTAGACCCTACAAATGAAATTTTAAAAGGGCCTTCACAAGGTAAGTCAGCAGGAGCATTTAATACTCTTACTGCAACTAATGTGCAAATAGGTGATCCTCAAGCTATTCAAATGTATACTAATATACTACTAGATATTGAGAATACTTTAGGTAAACTAGCTGGTGTAACAGGTGCTCGTGAAGGACAAATTCAAAACCGTCAAGCAGTAGGAAATGTAGAACGTGAAGTTGCACAAACATCTCATATTACTGAAAAGTGGTTTGCAGTAGATAGTAATTTCCGAAAACGTGCATTAACTAAATACTTAGAAGCATGTAAGTTTGCATATAAAAAATATCCAAAACGTGCGCAATATTTATTAGATGATATGGGCATGGTAATGGTAGAAAACTTTGATGAGTTTGCTTCTTCAGAAATGGATATTCATGTTTCTAATTCTCAAGAAGACACTGCATTATATAATGAGATTAAACAATTGTCTCAAGCAGCTATTCAAAATGGTCAAGCTAAAATTTCTGATCTTATTGCAGTTGCTCAATCTGAATCTGTACAAGAAACTGGACGAAAGCTTGCAGAATCTTCTGAAAGAATTCAGCGTGAACAAGATGAGCGTCAACAAGCAGATAGAGAATCTCAAGAAAAAATGCAACAAGCTGGCATTGCTGCTCAAGAAAAGATTAACGAAAGAGAAGACTTTAACAAAGAAGAAGATAGAAAAGTTAAATACGCTGAGATTGAAGCTAGTAAATGGAAAGTTCTTGTCGAACAAGATAATAAATTAAACCTTGAAGGTGTCAGAAGAATAGATAGCGATTCTAATGGTATAGATGATAGATTGGATCTTGAACGTACAGAAATTGATAAAGAATATAAACAAGGTTCATTAGAATTAAAATCAAAAGAAGTTAATGAAAAAATTCGTTCTAATAAAGAGAACGAAGCAATTAAAAGGGCGAATGCAAAAAAGAATGCTTCGTCAAATTAGGATTAAGCTATAGAACTATAGGAGATATTTACCTAAATTAAACATATAGTTTATAAAAATTATTTTAGTATTGTATTATAAATTGAGAGAGAAATGAAAGAAAACGAAGAATCAGATCTTTGGGAAGGTGTTCAAATTATGGCACCTGGAGAAGTAGAAACATCTATTTCACCTAAAGACTCTTCATCAGAGGAGACTACTCCTGAAGCAACTGATGATGAATTAGAAATTATTCCTGTAACATCGGTTACATCGGGGATTGACAAAGAAACAGAGGATGATGATCTAACCATAAGTACTGGTAGTTCTGCAGAAACAAACTCTTCTACTGGAATTAATAAACATGCCGCAATCATTAAAGATATGATAAATGCAGGAGTTATTAATGGTCCAGAAGATGAAGAAGAGTTAAAAGATTTACTCGCTGACGCTGATAGTAGTACTATTGAGAAATTAATGGAAGCTACAGTTAGAGCAGGAGTATCAGCAGAAAAAGATAATTGGAAAAATGGGTTTACAGGAGCTAAGAAAAGATTCTTAGAAATTGAAACTGCATTTAACGATACTGATCAGGCTATACAAATGGCACAACGATTAGAATTCCTTGATTCAGTTTCAGATGACCAGATTAAAGATAATAAGGATTTACAAAAGCAAATGTATTACCAACATCTTAAATCTAAAAACTTTACAGATGCAGAAGCAATTGAGGCAATTGAAGAAGCAGATGAAATCGATAAGCTAGAAAGCAAAGCATTAGGTGCGCTACCTTCTCTTAAAAGAAATGCTGCATCAGTTGTTGAGCAATCTAAGGAACAAACTGCTAGACAAAAGCAACAAGTTCAAGAGAAATATGCTAACGATTACAAAAGTCTTATGTCAGCTATTGATACTAAAGATGAATTTATCACAGGTCTTAAATTAAATAAGACTTCTAAAGATAAAATTAAATCTAATATCAGTACTCCTGTATATAAAGATCAAAATGGTAGAGAACTTACGTCACTGATGTATAAGCAAGAAAGAAATCCTAGTGATTTTCAAATGCTTATTAATTACTATGATACTATCGGATTATTTAATATCGATAAGGAAGGTAATTTTTCACCTAATATAGGTAAACTGAAAAACGTTGCAAAAACAAGAGCAGTATCTGAATTAGATTCTGTCCTAGCTCAAGATGAAGAGAAAGGATTAGGTCATGGTAATTCGGGTCAAGTATCTTCAAAGACATCTTCAACAATAGATTTCTTAGAAGGTGCTTTTAATGATAAAAAAAGAAGTTAAATAAATAATTCGTTGAACAAATAAAATAGTTAAAATCATGGGAAAATTACTTCCTTTACAAAAGTACGAAGCTATGGATTACAATGGTCTGGTAACAGATAACCATTTCCACGCATTGTACCAACAAAAACCTGAGTTAATCAGTACTGTAATCAAAGAGATTTACAAAACTAACTTACAAGGTAAATTACGTGAATTCGTTGATCGTTTCCCTGTTAAAGAGGTGGAACAAGAAAATGGATTTTATAACTGGATGTTGCAAGGTCAACATGACAAAAATCTTCCTTTAGTAGATGCAGAAACAATGTCAGGTAGAACAGTTTCAGGTGGAGCTTTTCCAGCAACTATTGGAGCAAACGGACAACGTTTCAAACTTATTTTTGATGAGCCGTTATTTGAAGAAAGTAATGTATTGAAAGGTGAAACTGATGCTTACCATTTCTTAGTAAAGAAATCAATGGATGCAGGTTCACGTTATTCATACGAAGTAGAGTTACTTACTGATGATGAGAACTTGGTAGTTCCTGTAGAGGAATTGGCAATTGGTTCTAGATTCTCTAAGTTTTATTCTTTATCACCTTCTACATTGTCTTACCAAGGTGCAGAGCCTTACTTCACTTCTCCTTGGAGAATGGAAAACCGTCCTTCTACATTACGTATGGAGTACAAGGTTGCAGGTAACACAATCAACAAAGGAAAGAATGAGCCATTAGAATTTGGATTTTCTTTCAAAGGACAAAAAGAATCAATGTGGATCAACTATCAAGATATGGTTGCTCATCACCAGTGTGAAGAAATGTTTGCAAGAATGTGTCTTTATGGTAAGAAAAACTGGACAGCTGATCACAAGTACTTGAATAAAGATGATAGTACTAAATATGCTATTGAATCAGGTGCAGGTTTCTTTTCACAAATCGCTCCGTCTAACGTACACCGTTACAATTCATACGATATTGACTGGCATTTAGAGTTACTATTGGATATGGGTATTGGTAAGATTGAACGTGGTAAACGTGTAATCCACTTGTTGACAGGAGAATTTGGAGCAATCGAAATCTCTAAAGCTATCCAAGCTAAGTCTGGAACTACGGTACAAATTGTATCTGATAAATTCCTTACAGGTAACACTGCATCAGGAAGTATCGGAGGTAAGAATACAAAAATGGCAATGGAGCCTCAGTACAACGTTTACCAATGGTACAACGGTGTAGAAATTAGAGTTGAAATCCTTGATTTCTTCGATGATGATGTATACTTCCCACAACGTCACCCAGATGGTTTAGGAGTAACTGAATCTCACAGAATTTTAGCACTTGACTACGGTGAAGATGCAGGAATCTATAGAGTTAAGCCAAAAGGAGTAGATGATTATAACTGGGCATATATCCCAGGTATGAGAGATCCTTTCTCTGCAGGTGGAAAAGGTAAGCCAAAATTAGTAGCGTCACCGATCGATGGTTATGAAGTTCACTTCCAGAAATGGGGAGGAATGATGATTGAAGATCCAACGAAAGTAGTTGATTTACAACTATCAGTAGAAAGATAAAATATAAGCTCCCTTGTGTAAAAACAAGGGAGCTATTTTTAAACGAGAGAAAAAAATATATTATAATGGAAAGTAAGAGTAAGAGCAAGGCAGCAAAAACAGAAGTGAAAATTATTTATGGTTCATTTCTAAAAGAAAAAATAGTAGATGTTAAAGCAATCGAGTCTTCAGGTAGATGGAAAAATCTATTAGTAGGTGGACAAGAAGGTAAAATGTCTAAAGAGCCTTACATGTTTGGTAAGGTTAAGAGAAGTTTTCAAGTTCCTTTACAAAGCGAGCGCAAAGGCGGTGGCATTAAAATAGTACTTGATAATAACGAGAGATTAATGGTTAAGAAGTATATGACTTCTTTTCCTGATGGTATTACAGAACAAGAGTTCTTTGAAAAAGAATTAGGTATTGACCTAAACCCTACCTTACCAAAAGCAGAAAACTTTTGGAGAGGTGACAAAAGAGGTAGAGTTACTTTGAAAAAAGACGGATTAACTTTAAATCTTCGCTATCCTATGGATATGTTAAAATTTAAAATATTAACAGCAAATCCTCAATATGTTTCCCCTAATTATGAAGAAAGACGTAATAAAGCTACGTACGAATTTATGATTGTAGACCAAGGTTCAGTTACTTCTAGAAGAGTTGAAGAAGCAGAAATGAAAGCAAGAGCTAGTAAACGCTATCTTGAAATCACTTCAAGCATCCCTAGTATGAAAGGATTTATTAAAGCAATTGGTAGAACAATTCCAGGTAACCATAATGAAGATTGGTTAAAGGGAGAAATTCTTACAGTACTTGAAAATTCGTATTCTAAATTCTTATCTATTGTGGATGATGAACTTTATGCAAAAAGAGTATTTGTTCAAGAAGGTGTAGAAGCAGGAGCTATCAATAAAATGAATGATAAACGTTACGTACTTGATAATGGTGTTGAGTTAGGAGACTTACTTAGTACTATAAGTTGGCTTTCGGATCCTGATCACCAAGAATCACGATTAAGAGTTAAATCTCAAATTGATATGGCTAATAAATAACAGACATGACTGCAAACGAAATGGCAATAGAACTTGAATTAAAATTAGATAGATCTTCTAGTTTTGGTTCACCAGGATACGAAGACTTTGAATTAACAAGTGTTCTATCTGAAGCTGAACGTTTGTATGTTAAAAAATATATTGATAGAAAAAATAACCGTAAAGGTGAGAGTCTTGAAGAAACTGAAATTAGGAACCAGGGGCTTAGTGCTCTTATAAAAAGAGGAGCTACGCTACCTGTTTCTTCAGACCAAACAGGAGTTTTTACTAACGGTACGTTCTTTGACTTACCATCTGATTTTATGTATACTATCCATGAGGAAGTATTAATTAATAAAATCTTATGTACTAGTGAAGATACTAAAATTAAAGCAGAGGTAAGAGTTATCTCTCATGATGAAGTATCTCGTTTGGCAGATAATAAGTATAAGAAACCTTATTATAAGTCATACGGAAAAGCAATGCTCTGGAGATTAGTATTTTCTAGAGAAGTAGATGGATTTAATCCGTCTATTGCAGCAACAGCAAAACGACATCAGTTAGTGACAGATGGAACTTTTGCAGCAGTAGATTATTCTATTAACTATTTACAAAACCCTAAAGGAATTGTAGTAGATAAAAGTATTCCTGCTAATCAAAGAAATTGTATACTTGATGATTCTACACATAATGTAGTCATTGATATTGCAACTAGCTTAATGCTAGAAAGAGTTAGAGAACAAGAAATGAAAAATATTGAATCATTTAAAGAAGTTGAATAAACAATTATTAATTTAAACTAAAATAGAAATGTTTAGAAGAGCAGACAACAAGTTTTTTGCAGCAGTAGCTGAAGGAACAACATTATTATCAGCAATTACAGTAGCAGAAGGTGAAGTAGTAACTTCAGCTAACTTAAATGTAGGAGCTGTTGTAATTACTGACCTAGGGTTAGTAAGATTATCTGAAGCATCACTAGTTGCATTAGGTGACAATGACCAATTTATCATTGTACAAGGGAAAGGGCCTACTTCACCACTTTTAAAGTCAGAAGTATTAACTAAAGGTAGAATTAACATTACTAAGCACAAGTTTGTAGCTGCTATACAGCAAGCTACTGCTATTGGGTTTAATGGTACTACTAATTCATTGCCATCAGCAAATGATACTTCGTATTACATTAAAATTCGTAAGAATGATAATGATGCAGGTAACAGAAGCCAACCTTTCAGTTTATTTGGACAGTATAAAACAAGTAGTGCAGCAGATCAAGAAGAATTAGCTTTTGGATTATCAGCTAACCTTATTCTTAATTTAGCAGATGAAGCAGTACCTTACATTGATGTAAATGTACTTTGTGATGAAGCAGGTGTTGTAGCTACAGGTACTACTACAGTATTTGGAGTAACTTACGGTTCTACAACAGTAGCTATTGATGGTACTCTTACTTTACCAGTTGTTGGTGATTTAATACGCTTTGTAGTAGGACTTGACGTTCCAGTTTATAAAGTATTAGCTTATACAGCCAGCGGTTCTATTATTTTAGATAGAGCTTATACAGGTGCTACTAACGCAGCAGTTGCAATAGCAGGTGTAAGAGTTGTAGCAAACGCTACAGCAATCGCTGCAGAATTTGGAATTACTCTTACAGGTATCGCATCACCATTCGATGTAGTTTCATTTAGAAATTATTTTGTAAATCGTTTCACTGCATCATTCTCAGATGATAGCACTACAATTACACCATTAGTTGGTGCAAATGGAGGTGTTGGAGTATGGCAAAAAGTTGCTATGGATGAGTACATGACTTATGGATACGAAGGTATGAATGGAATGATTGGTACTCCTCCAACTCCAAGAGATTCAACTGTTATAACTGGTGCTAAGTACGGTGCTATTGAAATCAGTTGGACTGAAGGTATGAATACATTGGTTACATCTCATTCTGCTACTGGATCAGTTCTAGTATATTGTGGATTAAATGCTGCTAACATATTACCTGATACTACAATTGCTGGTAAAGCAGCTGATGTATTAGGTGCAATTGCAGTACCAACATTTGCTTCAACAGATTTGAACGAATAAAAGAAGTTTTTCTCTCGAAAACCTCAGTAGCCTGTCACAGATTTTGCTGTCAGTGATGGGCTACTTTTTTTTTAAAAAAATATTTACTATTTTTGGGTAGTAATTAAAAATATAAACAATGGCTCTTGTTCCTAAAATCAATATTTGTATTAATAATAAGTGTGATAAAATTGATGTTTACGAAGAAACTGGGCCTTACAGTTTAACCAATAATCCTGAGGGATGGTCGAATTCTGGTACTACACCTGGACATTTAGACACTTCAGAAATCATAACAGCATATTTAAATATCTATGATTATTTAGGTAATACTCTAAATACATCAATAACTTTAAAAGATCCTACAATAGATGTTTATGTTGGAGTAACAGGAGCACCTGCTCCAGCTAGTTTTTTAGCTGTACAAAATGTTACCTGGTCTCAACCAGATGGAATTTATAAATTAGTGTATACCATAACGGATGGATCATCCACTATATATACTAATGAAACTCAACACAAACTTTTTACTTGCAATTTAGAAAATTGCCTAGCTTCTTTAAAAAATAAAGCTATCACTGAATGTAGCAGTGACAAATTGTCTAAAATAAAAGACAAGATTAATCAATTAGAAATTTTGATTTATGGTATCCAGTCAGCATTTTCATGTGCAGATTGGGAAAAAGCTATCAACCTTATTGCCAGCGGAACTGTCATTTGTGAAAACTTATGTGACTGTGGATGCGGTGATTGTTAAATAATATTATAATGAGCGGATGTACATGCAAATCCATAACCTTATTTAAAGGAGAAGATGGTAGAACTATTTATAATGGGACAGGAGTTCCTACATTAGCAACAGCTAACGTAGGAGATTTTTATATTGATACAGATACATATTTTATCTACGGACCTTATACAGGAACTTCTTGGGGGGCTGGTACTTCTTTAATTGGTGCAACAGGAGCAAACGGAACTAACGGTGCAACTGGTGCCCAAGGTAACTATGGAGGTTTTTCAAGTGAATGGAATTTTGATTCTAACACTGGTTCTGCTTCAGGTACTGGAGAAATTAGATTTAATAATGCTACACTTGCTTCAGTAACAGAATTATATATTAATAATACTAATGCTGATGCAACAAATTTAATTGCATTTTTAGATAGTTTTGATAATAGTGGAAGCTTTGGAACAATTAGAGTTAGTAAGAAATCTGATTCTAATGTATTTTGGATGGGTACAGTTACTGCTGAAAGTGATTCTGGTTCAGAACATGCGGTTACAGTTACTCATATAGCTTCCAATGGTACATTTACTGATACTGATCCATTAGTAGTTTCTTTTGTTGAAAGAGGTATAGTAGGACCAGTAGCTCCTACATTATATAATAAATATGTAGCACTTATGAATCAAGCAGATGTAATTGCTCCAACTGTTGCTGTATTAGAAAATACTATTGGTACTATTACTTGGACTAGGTCAGGTGTAGGTACTTATCTTGGTACCTCTGTTGGATTATTTGATACTGTAAAAACAGTATGTTTAATGTCAGCTTCAAATTTTGCTAGTAACCCAGCTTCAATAGTAACTATTACATGTATTAATAACAGCGATATTAGAATTAAAACTTATACTGCTGCAGGAGTTCTTGCTGATGATTTATTAGATGGTGCTGTAGGATTAGAAATTAAACGATATTTATAATGCATACTAACGAACTTACATTTAACGAGCTATCTGCAAGTGACTTCCTTCCAAACGATTGGGGTAACATTGATCTTTCTGGATATGATTATTCAGCAGATGAGGAAGTATGCTTTAAATTAGTTGTGTGGTCATTACAATGTAAGTTTGGAGGATTAGTTGAAAAATATTTTCAACAATTAGAGTATGGTATTAATGATACCTGTACTTTAAATGAATTATTATTATTCAAATGGGGATTAGAAATTTTAAATGATTATAATCCTCGTGATATTGTAACTAATACAACAAATTACAATGTTATGAAATACTCAATAATATTAAATATATTACAAATATTAAATAATAAATATTAATTATGTCAAATAATAATGTACGAAAAGTTAATAGATCTATTGTACCAAACGGTACAGTTAGAGGATTAGAAATTTTTCAAGATACAACTGATGATAAATTATATTATAAAGATGGTAATGGAAATGTTACACCTTTAGGTTCATCTACAGTTTCACCAGAAAACACTTGGGAAATCCCTACAGTAGCATTTGTTAATCCTACAACAGGAGATGACTTAACTGCGGTTATTGGAAACGGAAATAAACCGTATGCAACTATTGCAGCAGCACAAGCAGCTTCTAGTATTGTTTTTCTACAACCTGATGAATACATTGAAGTTATTATACTAGATAGTGGTAAAACTTACTTCTCATACCCTGGTGTTATTTTTACGAGTGGAGGGATAAAGAATGTAGGAGGTACTTTAGTAGGTACTAAATTTTTAGGATATGCTAAATTCTTTGGTAATCAAAACTTAATTAGACTTGATAACATTACACTTACAGATGTAGTTATAGAATTTGATAGTGCTGAAACTACATCAGGAGCATCAGGTGGATGTTGTTTCATTGATTGTGACAATCCTAGCACATTGACTTTTAAATGTAATAGTCTTAAAGATATATATAATGGTAATGCATTTGGAGCAGCATTTAAAGGCCCAATAACAGGTACTTTAGATGTTGCTGAAAGTATTATAGGTTCTTATGGTGTTTTAGCATTAGGTTTCTCAGGAGAGTACTTGCATAATTTTACTGTTAACTGTCCTAGAATCGTTTGTTTAAACGCAGGTGATTTTGGTAATCTTGACCCATATAAGCAGGCTGTTAATTATGGTGGTACTGAAGCTGGATACAAAACAATAATAAATGGAAACATTTATCATGAAGTAGTAGGTGTTTTTGTACCCATTACTTTAGGTAATGCTTCAGGATGTGTTGTAGCTCGATATTCAGGAGGAGGAACATTGGAGATTAATGGAAACATTATTGGGGGATACCAAAGAGGTATTGTTAACCTATCTACAGATAGCATTATTCTTAATGGAACTATAGATACTATAGCTTCAGCTTTTACTATAACTACTGGAGAACTTTTAATTAAGAATTCATCAATCATTCAAGGAACACCAAGTAGTATAACTGGGTCTTCAAAGGTATTCATTTATGATACAACTATCGATCACTCTACTAGGTCCATAATGCAGGTAGCAGGTACAACAGGAACTGCTAATGTAGACATTGATGGTGATGTTTATTTAATGACCTTTGATACAGATTTAGAAACAACTATGAAAAATTTTATCACAACTCATGCGGCAGCAATATTGTCAGATTCAGGAGCAACAGTTGTATTAAGTAATGGTCGATTATTATTCACTAATATTCTTACTTTAAATGTAGTTACTATAGCAAATGTTACAGGTGATTTATCAGGAGCAGTTAATACTCCATTACAAAATGTAATTGATAATACTTCTGCTACATCTAAATTAATAATAAGAAATCTTGAAGCAAGAGGGTTTGGTGAATTTGTTAACACAGGTGGAGTAGCTGTTGCTGTAGGCATGATAAATGTTTCTTCTAATCTGGCTAACGATGCTGCAATGACAAGTGAATATACAACTCTTGGATATACTCAAGAAGCTAACACATTGGTACCTACTTTTGTATAATAGATTATGAAAACACTTAAACTTATGAGCAGAGCTTTACTAGTAATGGCTATGATGTCAACATCATGTACTAAACAGACCATTACGGAGCCTAATAAAAAGGTGGTAATTCTTGGAGATTCCAATGTGAGAAGAATAATATTCTACTCTTCATGGGGTGCGGAATTAGGAATGAATGATGTAGTTAGTCTAGGTTTTGATGGTTATGCATCAAGTAACTTAATTTACACTGGTAACCCAACACCTCTTGCACAAGCAATAGCTGAAGATCCAGATATTGTATATCTAAGTGTGGGAGGTAATGATGTGTTTGGTAAGGTGGCTCCTGAAGTAATTATGGCAAACATTAAGATTATTTGTGATTCTCTTATTGCTGAAGGCATACCTGTAGTAGTTACATCAATATTATCTCAGATTAAATCGAGAAATGATTTCTATAAAAATCAATCACCTTCATACGACTTTAATGCAAAGTTTTTAGAAGCCAATGCTGCATTACTTCAACTGTGTGTAGAGAATGGTTATGAAATGATGGATACTAGACCATACTTATGTGTTAGAGACTCTGCAAATATATGGGAACTTGCAGATGAGTTTAGTTCTGATGGCATTCATCTTAATTTAGATGGTTATCAGCAATGGGCAATTCCTTTAAGCTATAGCATTAATCAACATTAAAATTAAATAATAAATAAATAATAATAATATGTCAAAAATTAAAATTTTATCTCCGTCAGATATTCAAGCATCTAAAGGTACAAACGGTACAATTACTTTATTTTTAAATAAAAATACTAATACAGTATGTTATAAAGATACTAATGGAAAAATTATACAAGTAGGTATTGCAGAACTTCCTCCAAAAGGAGAACTTGTAGAATATCCAGGAAAAGACAGCGGTATTAGATAATATATACTAAAGCCTATATCATTAAGGTTTACAATTAAAAAATTATGGAACAAAGATTATTAGTACAACTAACAAATAAAAATGGAACTAAAGTAGAAGTTAGTGATAAAAATGAATTACTTGTTTCAGAAGTAATTTTACCAGGAACTCCAGGAGTTTTAGATATTACTAACACTGCAGGATCAACATTAGAGGCTTGGAAATCTTTCACATTTGTATGTGTTGCAGGAACAGTGACTATAGATGGAGAAGTTTTTCCAATAGGGACGTATACTTTTTCTAATAATAACGGAACACTAAATAGCATGAGTTACGATGCATCTACATCTACAGATTGTAAAATTATATTTGTAGCTTAATTATGGCAAGAACAGAAGCACATATTAAAATAGCTACGGGCGGCGGTGGTTCAATCTGTAATACTCTTCCCGCAACGTCAGGGGCTACAACTATTTTTACAAGTGGAGATGATAAGGACACAGGACACGGTAGAGGTGTTAATTTCTTTAAATTGTCTCAGAATAACCCATACGGAAATAATTTAAGGTTTACAGGAACGACAGGAACGGCAGCAATTCAAGCTGACGGTATTATGCTCGATTGGAATCACGACAACGGAAGCACTGTTCACGGGTGGTCAACAACTGATGTTTCTAGTGGTGGAGTTGTTAGTGATATAGCAGCTTGCGCGGCTCTTACTATTGGAGGTCTTTCTGAGTGGTTACTCCCTAACATTAAAGAATTAGGGACTCTTATTAATTACGGGCTTTCAAGCAAATTTAACTGGTCTCCTTTAAGCATTACGCCTTTAATTTTAAAATCTAGCACTTTCGACCCTAACGACTCTGCTAAGGCTTTTACAGTAGCTAGCACGTCAGGTTCGACAGGTTCTGAAAATATTGCATTTGGAGCGCCTAGAAGATTCCTACCATTTAGATATATAACCTATGCAGAGTTAGGAATTACAGGAGCAGTTTATCCAATAGTTGGTGCTAAGATAATGAAGACTAACCAAACAGTATCTTATAGAACAGGCGATGACGGTGATTTACAAAAGGGTAGAGCAACAGACTTTTTAACTTTGCCTTCAAATAATCCCTTTGGTACAACGGCTAGATTTACAGATGAGTTGGGTGGCTCTACTTATGCAAACGATATAGTTATTGACTGGAGCACGTATGACGGAACGGAGGTTTTAGGATGGTACAGAAACATCTTAAATGTAGATACAACTTGGAATGATGCTATAGACGATGCTGCTTCAACTTCAGTTGGTTCGTTTACAAGTGGGTGGTTTTTGCCTAACGCTATTCAACTAGTATCCATTGCAAACTTTGGAACAACTTCAGCTTTGCAATATGTACCTTTTAACTACAACAGTTCAACGTTATTGTTGTCAAGTACAACTAGGTCAAATGTCACTTCTCAATGTTACCTTCTTACTAATTCTGACAAAACGATAGCGATAACATCTAAAACTAGTTCTAGCATACGCAGATATATAGCAGCAAGAAACTTTACAGTAACAGGAACAACTTTAACATAAGAAAACAAAAAAAAATGACTTATAAATTCCCACAATTTAATATAGAAATAACAGATCCAGTAGTAACAGCAGATATTAATACAATTGGAATACGACCAGATGCAATGCAGATTTCTGTAAGTATAACATTAGAAACTGCAAATGCTTTACTCTATGGAGTTTTATTAGATGAAATTAACGTTGATAATTTAAATTATGAAAGTTATGAAAATCTTATGCTTAGAGTAATGTCAAGGCTAGACGATTTTGCCATTAACATTTAATACTTTTTAAAGATGGCATTAACAACAGCACAATTAACAGCTAACCCAACATCAGTGTATGTAGGCTTATCTAATAGCGCTATTTTAACGGGAGCAGGTGAACAAAGTTTATTACCAGCTACAGGCCAAGGTTCTTTAACTGTTCCAGCAAATGCATTTAAAGTTGGAGATAGCTATTGTCTTGTAATGGCTGGAGAAATATTATTAGGAGATGGTAACGATGATTTTACTCTTAAAGTATATCAAAATGGTACAGTCTTAGGAGATATAACAGTAACTCTTGAAAACACTGCTGCAGGTGTAAGTTTTTGGGAAGTAGAAGTAGACTTCACTGTTAGAGCAATAGGTGCTACTGGTTCAATGTGTACTAACCTTGATTTTACTTTTAATAAAAACATTACAAAAGATTTTAAAGGAAGTAGACATGTTACAATTACCACATTAGATACAACTACAACAAGCTCTTTAAGTGTTACGGGTGAGGTAGTAGGGCAAAACAATTCTTCATTAGTAACCAACATGATGATTTTACATAGAGTATTTTCAGGCACATAGTTAATTATAAAAAGGTAAAAAATAAAGATGGACTACACAGGAATAACATTTGGATTAGAGGCATTAATATCTTTAATTTTTGGAGCGGGTGGAGCATTAGCAGTTTGGTTTAAATTAAAAGGAACCGTAAACATTCAGTCTATTGAAATGAACAACATTAAGACGGAACTTTCTGAAATTAAAGTAGAAAAGAAAGATAACCATAAGCAGATTCACAATCGTATTGATAGCTTAAAAGTTGTAGTTGAAAAAAACCGAGAAAATTCAGATAACGGAATCAACGCTATGACTGCAAATATGAACGCAATGGAGCTAAGAATTATTAAGGCTATTCACGATATTAAAAACTAAATAACATGATTATGAAAATTTGGAAAAACATCGTATGGTTCTTTACAGAAATAATGAACCTTTGGTCTGATAAGCCATCTTTTTTCTCAAAGAAAAGAGTTGAATCAAGTATTGCATTTATAATTGCACAAGTAGGAATGATTACATATCTATTTACTCGAATAGATACAATGGATATCTATGAGCTTCTTATGTGGGCAGGGGCAGAGTTTCTTATTGCAGGATACTCAATTAGTCAGATCCAAAGAGAAAAAAAGAACAACTCTATTTGCCCAAAAAATACATTTAGGGAAAATTAGTATATTTGCATTATGCGGACATTATTTGCATTTCTCGTAATAGTTATAGGAATGACATCATGTTCAGCTCCTAAACTTTATCAAAAAGGACTTGGTAAGATAGGAAAAGCAATTGAAAAAGATTCTACATTAGTATTCCCACAGGATACTGTTACTCTTATAGAATACGATACAATACCAGGAGTCGATGGTAAAGATTCTATAATTATTCAAACTAACACTATACAGTTACCATGTGACTTTGATGTGGACGTTTTAGTAAGATATAAAGAAAAGTCTAGACGAGAGTTAAGATTTGAAAGAAAGAACTCAAAAGACTCTCACACACACACACGTAAGATGTACAGGCTTCAAACCAATCGAATGCAGGATTCTATCAATTTCTTAATAAAAGAGAACAGAGAGGTTACAAGGAGGTTAAATGACGCAAACGATAATGCAGAAAAACTAGCAAGGCAAGAAACAAAAAGAAAGAAAGGTTCATGGTTTACCCGTATGATGGGTAGAATATGGTGGCTAATATTAATAATAGGATTAGTAGGAGGATTTATTCTTAGAGGATATATTCCATCAATTTTTAATATATTAAAATAAATAATATGGGTGCTATTGTAAAGAGAGGTGATAGTGGGCCTCATGTAATTGAGATACAAAAAGGGTTAAATGCTATTGGTCTTTGGTCAATAGGGTTACCTTATTCTCAAAATTTTGGTCCAGCAACTGATAGAGCTATAAGAAAATTTCAAAAAATTAATGGTCTTGTAGTTGACGGAAAAGTAGGTAAGCTTACATTAAGTCGTTTAGGTATTCATATAGAACCTTCTATTTCAAAATTTGATGAGAAGTATAAAGGTGTCACTTTTCAAGGATCTGTATTTCCAGATAAACCTATTAGTTGGAATGTTAGAGTAAAATTTAACAGTGAAATGCTTAATGAATACATTCCTGTAATGGAAAGTCTAATGAGGGACGAACCTAAAGGTCTTAGACTACTTATTACTATTATGGCATATAAAGAAGGTTTCAGAAAAGGAACTAGATCATACCGTCATAATAATCCAGGGAATATTGGTAATACTGATTCTGGAGCTAACAGTACAATGCTTTCATTATTAGACGGTATTGACTTACAGCAGGATTATATAAATTCTATTGTTAATGGAACACATAGAGCTTATCCTATGGGAAGACGTAAATGTATAAAGCCTTACTTTAGTAAAGAGATTGCTAAGCATACAAAGTTATATGGAATGAGTCCTTATGTACCAGGATATAACTTTAAATTTACTGGACAGTTGGATCAGTTTGTAAAAATATACTCTACAGGAGCTCGTGCAGGAAATGGATACTTAAGTATGATTATATCTTACTTTAAAAAGAATGGTATTTATATTACTCCTCAGAGTAAAATTCAAGATATTATAAAACTTAATTAAGATTATGGTAAGGAATAGATTATTTTATGACATTGAAACAAGTTTTTGCAAAGGGCATTTTTGGAGACCAGGTTATAACCAAAATATTTTGCCACACCAAATCCTAGAATACGCTAAAATTATATCTATACACTGGAGATGGGAAGGTGAAGAAGAAGTTCATCATCTACATTGGGGGCTTAAAAAGCAATGTGATAAAGCAATGATAAAAAAGTTTATTGCGCAAATGGATAAAGCGGATGAGATTATTACGCACAATGGAAAACGATTTGATACACCCTGGATTAGAACTAGGGCATTGTATCACGGACTAGAAATGAGGCATACTTACAATGAGATTGACACATATAAACTATGTAAAAAATATCTTAATCTTCCAAGTAACTCACTTAAAGAAGTATGTAAGTATTACAATTTAGTAAGTAAGAAAGATGCAGGAGGAATGGATACGTGGGTAGATGTTGTTATTCATAAAAGTCAAGAAGCATTAGACCATTTACTTTTTTATGGCGATGGTGATATTGTTTCTTTAGAAGCAGTATTTAATAAAATAAAAACATACGTTAAACCAAACATGCATTATGCAGTTTTACGTGGAGAAGAAAAATTTCATTGTCCAGAATGTTCATCATTACCATGGTGGAATAAAACGTATACAACTGCAGCAGGAACAATACAGCACTACTTGAAATGTAGTAACAAAGAATGTAGAGTTCCGTTTAAAGTAAATAATAAAACTTATATGGATTATTTACAATACAAAATAAGGAATAATATAAGCTAAATTTTTAATATATTTGTATAATGTTACCATTAGTTGATTTACATAGCCAGTTAGATGAAGGTCTGAATATTAATAATTCAGATTCTATTTTTGCTACATTATATTATACTGATTTAATTAATGAACAACGTTCATTATTTATTAGAAATGAATATAATAAGAAAAGGGAAATTGATCCAAATATTCAACAGTCATTTTGTGAAGATTTAGAATTAGTAGATCCTTATAATTGTCCATGCGTAAATATTCCATTAGGATGTAAAATTTTACGTACTAAACGAAGAATTCCAAATACAATAGAATTTCATCACAGTAAAGCTATTACGTCAGTAGGACCTATAGTAATAACATCTAAGCGATTTTCTTTTATTAATTACGATAGAGTTCCTTATATTGGAGAAGGACGTACAACTAAAAAAACTGTATATTCTTTTTTATATGATAATTATATTTATGTAATTAGTAAAGATTCTTTTTCATTAGCATTGTTAAAAAAAATAACAATACGAGGAGTATTTGAAGATCCTACTGCAGTTGCAGAATTTCTTAATTGTAGTGAAAATAATATTTGCTGGACACCTAATGATCCATATCCATTAAATCAATGGATGTGGGCCTATGTTAAAGGTCAAGTAATGCAGCAATTATTACAAAAGCGTCAGATTCCACAAGAAGATAATAATAATGCTCAAGATGATTTAGCAGATGGGGGTGCATCAGCCCCTGCTCAACCAAAGGCTTAAACTATAAATAATGAGTAATAATTATTTAAAAAGAGGTAAAGGTAAAAAAATAGGTGATATAAAGAAGTATGATTTTTTTGCTCACTATAGAAAGAATGCTAAATTAGCTAAGTTAGAGAGAACTCAATATTCTAGATTTATTAAAGAATTATTGAATACTTATAGTGAAGCGATAGTTAAAGAAAATTTAGAGCTTAAGTTTGGAAAACTAGGTTTTATTAGAGTACAAGCAAAAAAGCTAAACTTCTTTAAAAAGAATGGGAAGCTTGCAAAATCCTTAGAAGTAAACTGGGCTAGTACCTGGGTATACTGGGAAGGATTATATAAAGGATTAACGCGTGATGAAATTGTAGAACTTAAAAATAAAAAAGTTATATATTTTGATAATGAACATACTAATCAAGAATTTTATCGTCACATATGGGACAATAGTACTGCAATAATAAAGTACAAAAGGTTCTATAAATTTAAACCCTCTCGTCAATACTCACGTATGATTAAAGAGGTTGTAACTAAACCAGAAAGAAAAATATTTTATTATGGATAACAATAAATCAATTGCAGGAATGAAATCAGGAATAGAATCAAAAGTAACTACTAAACGTGTTCAAGCTGAAGATGGTAGTTCGATAGAAACAAGAGTTGAAGAAGTTGAAGGAGGTTTTATTAAAACTGTAGATAAACGTTTTAAGGATGATAATAATGAGTGGCAATATAAATGTGAAAAATCAGTTTCCCTTACTAACCCACTTGAAGAAAAATCAATGGCCGATAAGCTTGAGGAGTACATGGAAGGTGAAGAATAATATTTAAATTATGAGTTACACAGGTAATACAGTATCGTATAAAGCTATTGTAGATAAGCAAATGCGTGATTGGGGCTTTGCTATCGATGATGAGCAAGCAATGGAATGGTTGGCTGAATTTATGGCTCTTACAAAAGTAGGAATGGTCATGGAAAAGTCTACTCGTTATATTCATATTTGCGATGGTCGTGGTGACTTACCTTCAGATCTATATAAAGTTGTTCAGACAGCTAGACTAGGTGGTGTAAGTAATCTAGAACAAGCTCAATGTGGTGAAGGTACATTAACTCCTATGCGATGGTCAACAGATCATTTTCACGATAGATATCATAAAGACGATAGAGATTATACTACTCAATCAAGTAATACTTATACTGTAAACAATAATTACATATTTACTTCTTTTTCACAAGGGTTTGTTGCAATGGCAATAGAAGCTATTCCTACTGATAATGATGGAGGTCCTTTAATTCCAGGTGACCAATCATGGTTAGAAGCTGCTGCACACGACTTAGCATGGAAAGCTTCAAGAAAATTACGTAGAACTGGTTCAGTAGATCCAAATTTTTATGCTGAAATTCAACGTGATAGAGATTGGTATTTATCACAAGCTGTAAATGCTGCTAAGCTTAACAAAAATGTTGATCAAGCAGAGTCTGCTAAAAATTCACATGTGCGTACTATTCCAGATTTAAATGCGCATTCTTCATTTTTTGCTAATTTTCAAATACCAGAACAACGTTTTTTTAGAGGACGTACTAATACAGGAAGCAGTAACGACCCACAAGACCTATAAATAAATAGAATGAAACAAGGTGTTAATATATACAAAGGATTAACGTCTGATGCTGCATACGATAGCATTGGTGAAGGTTTATATATCGATGCTCTCGATATACGAATTACTACTGATTCAGGAAATTCTCAAGGTGCAATTACTAATATAAAAGGTAATAGGTTTTATTTTGCACTTCCTACTACAGATAGTGATATTGGAGTAAATGGTACTATGGAAATTATTGGTGCTACGTCAATACGTAATACAATAATTCTTTTTACTGCTGATGACAATGGGAATAATGGTTGGATATTCACATTAGAATATGATGATACTAATCAGAATCTTATATCACAACCTACTATTGTATATAAAAATAGTCAGTTACTATTTAGTAAAGAGCGTCCAATTGCATCGTTTGGAAGATACGAATCTGATTGTATACAACGTGTATATTTTTCTGATTATCAAGAATATTTTAGATCACTTAATGTTGTAGACCCTAATTCATTAACTATTGAGCTAGGACTTATCGATATTTTTCCAAACATAAAATATGTACAACCTCTTTTAACGAATGTATTAACTGGTGGAAATTTACTTGCTGGGAATAATCAATATGCGTATTTACTTACTACTGTTGACGGTAAAGAAAGCTTAATTTCTCCTCCAGGTAATATGATTCATACCGTACAGGATTTAGAATCTGAATTACAAACTCGTCAATATAATGGTAACACTGAATCTTATAATGTAGGCAAAGCATTAGAAATTACTATTGATACAAGTAATTATGGGGGTTTTGAATCAATTACCCTTATTCATATTTTTCATCCAGATCTTACAGGAACTCCTCAAATATTTTCTGTTGAAACTAAGAATATAGGTAGTGCTAATGAAATAGTATTCATACATACTGGTACAGAAACTACTACCTTTGAAATAGATTTATTTACATATACTACTAAAGCATATTCCTTTAAAACTGCTAAAACATTAAGTCAGAAGGATAATGCATTAATAGTGGCAAATATTAAAGGATCTAATTTTGATGTTCAGGCAAGGTTGACAGAACTTGGAGAATCTTTTAATCCAAATACTAAACGTTTTAATTCTGCATTACAAGAAGATACTTCCCTTACTACTGATTTAGACAAAGCTTTTAATTCCAATTTTAATAAAGATGCGCATTGGGATAAAGCATGGCATGATAATTTTCAATTTAAGTTTCAAGCTGATGGTTTAAGACTCGGTGGTCAAGGACCAAACATTACTTATAACTTTCATCTTGAACCGTTTTTAATAGATAATGAAGCAGCTCCAGACTTTGCTAACTTAAATCACATTAGTAATGTAGCTGTTGATTTAAACGATGGTTATGGAAATTATGCAAATAATACTTGGGATTCAAATGCCTCTCCTTTTATTTCAGGTTTACTTAGGGGATATAAACGTGGTGAAACTTATAGATTTGGAATTGTATTTTACAGTAAAAAAGGCGAAGCTTCTTTTGTAGAATATATTGGTGATATTAAATTTCCAGATATTTCAGATGATGATTCTGTAGCTAATGATTCAAGTACTACTTACTTTCCTTTAAGTATAGAAACTAATGATAATTATCCTACATCAGTAGATACTACTGCATATGCAATGGGAATAGAATTTAATATTGATTTCTCAACATGTCCTAATTTCTTAACTGAAATAGATAGTTATCAAATAGTGCGTCTTAAACGTAGTGTTTCTGATTCACATAGAGTTTGTTCTGGAATAATGAAAATAGGGATGAAGATAGATATCACTTCTGATTCTGGAGGTGGGGGTTTACCTGCACCTTCAGGAGGATACAATCTTTCAGGGCCTAATGACAGTACTGATATTTTACACTTATTTCCTTATCATCTAAATAGGAATACTGATGATGACGAAAGTGGGCCAGGCTTTGGTGTTAACGGTAACTTTACTACTCTGAATAATAATAATATTGCAGGAGTTCCGTTTGATGCATTCGGGTCTTATATGACTTTTAATTCTCCTGATGTATCTTTTGATTTTGAAGGAATTAATAGTGCAGTTACTCCAGGATCATGCTTACTTATGACAGGTAGATATGGGCAATATTATTCTAGTATTGATACTCCAGATGCAGGATCTCCTTGGTCCTTTAATAGTAATACTATTTTAGAATCTCCACAAAGAAAATCTTTTGATATAGTACATGCTGCACCAGCTACTAGTGAAACTCTAGGAGCTTATATGGAAGACCATAGACGTAAGTTACGTTCTGTAGGTCAAGTAGATAAGAGTACTTCTCTTAAGGCTATTGAATATATTAAACAATGGAGGGGTGTAAATAGAATAACATTTTCTGACAATAGACGATTAGATCCTGAAATGCAAAACGATTTAGATAGAAATCTAGGACCGTATAGTGGATTTACTGATGCAGGTGTTGTAGGAAGTTATTACTTTAGAAATTTTTATGCTTACCTAGGAAATACTTTACCTGGTCTAAACGATCATAGTGATAGTGGACAAACATTTACTTCTGCATTCCATAAAGGAGCATCAGGGTTTACAGGTTCAATAAAATTAATTGATACTGATCCTTTAGATAGTACAAACCCTTTGCCTACTGTATCAGCAAAACATTTTTTTAGTACAGGTGTAGGTGCAGGTACAGGTCCTGTAAGATCTGTTTCAAACATTGCACCAATTAATGGTACAGCAGCTAATGAAGATTTAACAAGTACTCCAATTTTAGATATACTTGTACCTAGACAAGAAGTATATGGAGGTTTTACGCAAGATGCATTAGAAAGTAATATTTTTATGCCTGCTTCTCCAGTAATTGATAAAGTAAATACTAATCCTAAAGTTTATGGAGGTGATATTTTCTTAAACATGTTTACTTTTCAAGAAAGCGCAGGATTTTTGTGGGATAAATTCTATCAAAATGCTGTGTCAGGTACTATTGAACAAGAATTTGATAATAATAGAACTTCTACTATTAGTATGGTTACAGAGTCACGAGTAAACATAGCTCTATCATATGGTGCTACTACAAAGACTGATGTAGAATTTGAAGTAGGTGGAAGTGTAGAAAGTACTATCTGGAGACAAGAAACTGATAATACTAAAAGTAGTTTTGGTAAAAAAGTTGTAGGAACAGATCACTACAATATGTATACTGATACTTACAATGAAGCGTACTCAATAGAATCTGACGATTTAGCATTTTTTACTAAGCCTAGTTCACTTGATGAAACATGTAACGTAAATGATGTTAGGGCATATATTTCAAATTTAAAAATTAATTCAGAATCAGTTGATTCATGGACTAAGTTTGGAATAAATAATTACTATGATGTTGATGACTATGGGCCAATTAATAAAATAGTAAATAGTGTAGATGAAATATTCTTCTTCCAAGATAAAGCGGTTGGTCAGTATTCCATTAACCCTAGAGCAGTCACTACTACTGCTGATGGTATTCCAACAGAATTAGGTTCATCTAAAGGTTTTCAGGATCATAAGTATATTACTAATAGCTATGGATGTATTCATCAATGGGCTGTGCAAGTAACAGATGCTGGTATATACTATTGGGATGGTCTTCATAAAAAAATATTCCTTATTGGCGGTCAAGGTGGGAACCGTCCTCTTTCTGAAGTAAAAGGAATGCATGGTTTCCTTAAAGATTTACAAGGAGATATTTCTTTACGTAAAGAAAATGGTGGAGATAATCCAATCCTTGGTAAAGGAGTACATATAGTAAAAGATTTGGTAAATAATGAAGTGTTATTTACATTCCATGGAATATGGCAAGCATTTAATTTAGAATCTAATACTTTATATTCACAAGGTCAAATTGTTTTTTATGATAAAAAATATTATATTATTACAGTAACATATACTAGTCTTGATACTAAAGATATTAATCTACTTTTACAGGAACTTTATGCTAATGCGATACTTACTACTACGTTACCTACTACTACATTAACATTAGTATTTGATGAACTTGCTGGTCAATTTTCATCAAGATATAGTGCTACACCGCCTTTGTATATTGAGAATGGAGATATTTTATTATCTACAAATCCAAATACAAGAAATGAAGTATATAAACATAATTCAGGAAATTATGGTGAATTTTATAATAATAAAGAAGAAGCATTTATTAAACTAGTTTTAAATAAAGATGCTGATGTTAACAAGATTCTTCGGTTCATAGAATTTAATTCTATTGTTAAAGATGATCAAAATAATATAAATAGAGCTCAGACTATTACTGGATTTCAAGTAACGACTGAATATCAAGATACTGGAAAGGTTACATTTTCTTCTGGTAGAATTAAACGTAAATTTGATAAATGGAGATTAAAGATTCCACGCGATCAAAATAATGGAAGCACAGATCGTTTGAGAAGTACTCATTTTATATTAACTTTATATTTTGACAATACTTATAATCGAGAAATTATTTTAAATAGAATTATTCATCATTACGATATTCAAATGTACTAATGGCTAATAAGAAAGTAGATAAAAAAAGTATTATGGGATACCGAGATGATTCTCAGTATCGTAATGAGCCATTCATTGATATTAATACGCCTACTGGTTTTATTGATATGTCAAAAACAGGAATGCCTTTATTAGCAAATGGGCAACTTCTTCCACCTTACTCAGGACAACATGATATGGGGACTACTAAAGTAAGAGAAGTTCCGTTTGCAAATGGTGGATCTATGGAATCTATTGATGAACCTAAGAAACCTGTTAATAAGAAAAAGAAAAAAGTTGAAGATGCTCTACTAAAATATATGAATGAGTATGGAATCACTAATCCTTATATGCAACAAGCTCTAATGGGTGTAGTAATGGCAGAAGGAGGGATAAGTGGTAAATCTGAAAATTCATGGAGAGATACTCCTAATGATCGAATAAGAAAATATTTTGGAGCAAGAGTAGCTGATACTACTGATTCACAACTGACTAAGTTAAAGAAAAATGATGCAGAATTCTTTGATAAAATCTATGGCCCTGAGGCAATGGATTTTTATAAGAATACTCAAGGTTGGGACCCAGGTAACAATGAAAAAGGAGATGGTAATAAATATAGAGGACGAGGATTAAATCAATTAACTTTTAAAAGTTCTTATCTTAGAATGCAAAAGGATTTAAAAAAGCGTGGATACGACTATGATTTAGTAGGACATCCTGAATTATTAGATACTGATACTGATTTACAAGCACTTGTTGCTGTTAATTTTTTAGAAAGACGACTTTCTCAAATTCCTAAATTAGTAAAAAATAACTTTACTACTTATGGAAACCTTGATGGGTACCAAAATTATAATGACAACATTACTAGTTTTGAAGATGCTTCTTATTTATTAACCAGAGCTAATGCTGGATGGGGTAAAAAAGTAATGCCTGAAATACACGATAAGAAATTAAAAGCTGCAAAGAATTATAAGTGGGACACTGATTATACAGCCCTTGCTGATTATAAAGAAAATCAAAGACTTGCTGCTGAAGCTAAAGAATACAACCGTGTAATGGATAGTAGATCCTCTGTTCCTGTTGATCCAACAAATCTTTATCAAGCTCCTTCAGGACCTCGTCAAGAAGAGTATTTTGACCAAGACCGAATGGATGGCGTAATGAAATCTAAACTTGCATACGCAAATGAGTTTGGTAATCCTGCAGCTAAAAGAATGGTTGCGCCTACTGATCAACCTTATAATTTTGATAATGGTAATACAGGAACTCATTTTATGAGTAGCATGGACAATTATGCTGTACCTCAAATTCAAAATGAAAATGGTCAATTACAATTAGGTAACTACGGGCCTCAAAGTAATGAGGCTATTCGTTTTGATAACAATCAAGATGCTGAGCATTTTGCTAAAGGTTATGAAGACATTAATGGAAATAATCAAGGTTATAAAAAAATAGCACCTGCATTTAATAAATACGGTGGTGGATTAGGAGTACCTAAAAATATACCTACTTGGAATTACCCTTCACAAGGAGCAGACATTTATAGAGATACTACTGAGATACCACCTGCAGTGTTTGCAACAGGAGGAGCAATGTCGGTTTCTGAAGATCCCCCTAATAAAAATAATGTCTTAATAGGTTATATGAACGAGTATGGCATTACTAATCCGTACATGCAAAGAGCAATGATGGGTATTATTATGTCAGAAGGTGGAGTAGATGGTGTACCTGAAGATATGTATTATAGTAAAGAAAGATTGCCTGAAGTATGGGGGAAGTTTTCTAAAACAGGTAAGAAAGTAGCCAAAGGTCAAGGTAAATATAATTATAATTCACTAGCCACTAAGTATGAAAAAAGTCCTGAGGAATTAGGTAACTTTATATATGGGAATAGATTAGGTAATAATAATAATAATGGTTACAAATATAGAGGAAGGGGACTAAATCAGTTAACTGGATATTATTCGTATAAAGAAGCGGGTGAAGAACTAGGTGTCGATTTAGTAAATAATCCTGAGTTATTAGACACTGATTCTGACTTACAAGCAGAAGTAGCAGTTATGTTTTTAGCTAAAAGAATTAATGAAGAACTTCCTAGATTAGTAAAAAGTAAACCTAATTCATATAAAAAAAGATTTTCTAAATATTTAGATTTTAATAATATTAATAATTTAGAAGATGCTAATTTTTTATTAACTAGTGCTAATGCAGGATTTGGAAACTTTCCTGCTAAAGAAACATTTGATAAAAGATTGAACTTTGCTAAAAATTATAAATTTGACGAAAAATTTGAAAAAATTAATAATTCTAAAGAGAAAGATTTAAATAAAGATTTAAATTCAAATCATATAGCAGAGTATCAAAAATTACCTGAAGCATCAAAAGACAAAATTAAAAACTCATCAAAAGAAATTAAGTTTGACATACTTGATGACTTATATAAAAAAAATTACTGTTTACTTCAAAGTAATAAAAGTAATAAAAGTAATAAAGATATTACCCAGTATTCTGCTGGAGTAGAACCAGAACATAATGTAGTCATTAAACCTAAAAATGAGTATATTGATAAATTAAATCTTACTATGGGAGCACCTAAAAAAACACCAGTATTTGGACAAGGACAATTATTTAAAACTAATGGAGGTCCAATGTATAATCAATATGGTACAGGAAATAAAAAAATGTATCAGTACAGTGATTCTGATGGTATGGATAATGGTACAGATAATGGTACAGAAATTAACTTTGATCAGTATTATACGACAAGAAACGGTAAAACAAAGTTAAATCAAAAACAACTTTTTGAAGATTATAATATGCCTAAACCTGACGATTTTACTGAAATGTATGACGGGCGTACCTGGGAAGAAATGCGTAGTGGTGAGAAAATGGCTGCCCTGTATTTTAGTAATGATCAAAAATTCCTTGACACCCATACAGGTAAATGGGTGCCCGCTAAAGGTACTCAGTTTGGAACAAAGCATGGGACACAAGGACAAGATTATACAGGTGAGTATAGTCCTGAAAGAAATGATAAAGCAGTATTTAAGCAGTCCGCTTTAACTAACCCTTTTACTGGTAAGAAAGTTTTTGTACCTACAAGTGCTATTAGACCTCAGTTAGGTCACGTAATACCTAACGAGAATAATGGTCCGATAAATAATCAGAATAAATATGGAGGTCCAATATATCAGTATGGTGATAACATGTACCAAAATGGGGGGAATTTTTTGAACGGATTAGGTGCAGGAGTTTATGGGCTTGCAGAAGGTGTACTTGATACTGTATCAATGGGACTTACTGATGGACTTACTGATAAAGGATATAATGCTTTATTTGATGAAGAGAATAGAGCTAATGACGGTATTCGAGGTATTACTAATACTCTTGGTGCTGCAACTACAGCTATTATAAATCCTGCTAGTGCAGGAGCTGCTGTAAAGCAAGGTACTAAAGGAATAAAGAAAACATTCGATGCTACAGGAAATGAAGACTTACAACAAGCAGGTAACATTGTTGAAACTGTTGGAGGAATTGCAGGAACTGCAGTAGGAGGAATGGATATAGGAAGTACTGGTGCAGATGTATCGCCTGCAATAGCAGGTGGCGCAGATAGTATTTTAAATAATGTTGGTAATCCAATTAATCAATTTGATCAAATTGGTAAATACGGTAATGACATGTATAATATGGGAATTAACGGATCAGCATATGCTCAATATGGTACAGGTCAATTAGCAAATGGAGGAAGTTTAAATGGTGGTATCCCTCCAACAGACCTACCTTATATTAATACGGTTTACAATGAGTATAACTTTAAAGATAAAGGATATACTTTTTACAAAATGCCTGAAGGTCACACGGTAATTATTGACCCAAAAACTAATGAGATAATCCACGGTGGAGACGTTAACTATGCAGCAGAGCCTGGAAAAGATAAAGCATATATCGATTCATATACTCCACCTTACAATGGTGCTCCTCAAATGAACGAAGGTCAGTTAGCAAATGGAGGAAGTTTAAATGGTGGTAATCCAAAAAACGGTTTTTACACTTATAAAGGTACTAAGTACAAAAAAGTAGACGGGAAATGGCTTAAAAAGATTGGGATGATAAACCCATCTGAGGAAAACTACGTGCCTCTTACTAAAGGAAACGTCTCAAAACGAAGTTCTGTACTAGATAATCAAGCCAAGAGATCCGATGAGAATTATTCCCTTAACGTAGACTACACAACAGACCACGGTACTGATCGGTATAAAGTAGATACTACAGGATATTCTGCAGGGAGTTCTGGTATGAGGGATTTTCGTTATCCATCAGTAGTAACTCCTTCAATTGGTAGACCATATTACAATAGAGGATTATATTCTTCTGAATTAGATGCTGTACTTGATCAGAAAACTAATGAATATGAAGGAACAGAACATAACCCTATTAAAATTAAACTGGCAAATGGTGGTCCAATGAATAATGGAGGATTTGGTGCAAACGAAATGAATGAAATGCCTGTTACTGAATTTGGTGCAGGCGGTACTCATACTGAAAATCCTAATGGTGGAATTAAACAAGGAGTAAATTCTCAAGGGCAAGTTAATCTTGTAGAAGAAGGAGAACTTAAATTCCCTGACCCACGCGATCCTTCAGGACAAAATCAATTTATTGTTTCTTCAGATAAAGGAATGAAACTTACTAAAGCGATTGTAGAAAATTATGATCTTCCAAAAAAGTATGTAGGTAAAACTGTATTAGAAGTTGCTAATAAAATATTGAGAAAAGATTCTAATCGTGAAGGAGATTCTATTGAGGAAAATTCTAAAAGGTTAGATTTAATTCCTTTCGTTAATGCTCATGCTGAACTAAGTGATATTATGAATGCTAAGAAAGAGGAATCTTTTAATGCTGAAATGGAAAATATAAATGCTAAGTATCCTGGAATGATGGATCAAATGTTAAGTGAGCAACAACCTCAACAACCTCAAGGAATGCCTCAGGGTGGACCTGGTGGAATGCCTCCAGAAATGCAAGGAGGAATGCCTCCAATGCCTCCACAAGGAGGAATGCCTGGTGCACAAATGTCAAAGTATGGAGGTAATATATTTCAATATTCTCAATCAAATGGTTTACAAAATGCAAGCCCAGTAAAATTTGATATTGACGCATGGGATAATAAAGTAAATAAATTAAATAGTAACTATGACTTCGGTAACTATGATTATGATGCTAATAGTAAATATATACCTGGTAGCAATGTCAATATGGACTTATCTCAAAAAGATGAAGTTAGAGGTAAACAATCATTCATAAATGCCGCAGCACAAGCTGCACCAATAGCTGCTAATCTTTATCAAGGGGTTTTTGGTAAAGAAGATTCATTAGATCTTGACTATGCAAGTAAAGTAAGACTTGATAGAATAAATGCTGATCAAGCATTACGTAAATCGGGTCAAGCAGCTGCGGGTCTTAGAAATTCAATCGTAGGTAACACTGGTCAAGGTTCTGGAGTTATGGGGAATTTACTAGCTGCTAAAATGTATCAAGATAACCAAGATGCAAAAATTAACGAAACTGTAAATAATCAAAATGCAAATATTGATTCGCGAGAAGCATTAGCGAATGCTAAAATAGAGCAAGAAAACTTAGGTAGAAGCGCAGCTATGGAATCATACGACAAACAAGTAATGACTGCTAAAAAAGATGCTTTGAACACAGGAGTCGGACAACTTGCTGCTCTTGCTAGAGCAAATCAGCAAGATGATTTAGCAATGAAATACAACCGTTTGTACTCTGATGATTTTGATTTTAAGTATGATAAACCTTTTGAAAATTATTTTAGTAACGAAGAAAGAGAAAAAAGAAAAAAGAATAGAAATAATGGTGAAGTAGGGTAATCATTAAGCATTAAGAAAAGAAAATTAATAATATGAAAAAGTTTCAATTCGGTTCAGGAGCGGTTACTCCACAATCTAAACCTGTACAATTTGAATATAAGCCATTGGGTTTAGAGGCATTTGCTCAACCATTGGCTCAAAAGCAAGCTCGTTACGATACAGTTACTAAAGCTATTGAAGATGCTGACCTTAGTATTGGATCATTGAACCCTGATGATAAACGAAGTTCTGAAATTTCAGAAGTCCTTAATGGTAAAAAAAATGAATTACTTGGTAATTTAAATAAAACTAAAAACTTTAAAGAGGCTGCTAAAAAACTTTCTAAACTTAATAAAGTTTATAATAGTGAAGCAGAAATTGTAGGAATTAAAACTCAAAAAGCTGCATTTGCAGAAGCAGATAAAAAAGCTAAGGAGCGTATAGATGGAATTTATTATACTGAAAAAGATTATAAAGAATGGTATTTTAAAACATTAAATGAATATACAGAAAAAGGTGGATATAGTTATGATGGAAATAATGGTTCACATAATTCTATTAATGTTCAACAGAGAGGCAGGAATCAAGAAAAAGAAATTATGGATATGTCACTTAAGACAGCCAGTATGGAACCTGAACAAATATATGATTATATTACAAAAAATACTGAGTTTTCTAGTATAGATAAAGATGCTTTTTTAAAAACAGTGGTTAAAAATATAGATAAAGAAAAAGTTGCACAATCAGTACAAACTTTTCTTAAACAATCTGAGCGTTATAAAGATTGGGTAAATGAAGATGCTGAGTATGAATTTTACAATCGATCTAGAAATGAACCTGGTTTTGTAGAAGATGTAATTAATAATCAATATAAAGATATTGATAGTGCAAGAAAAACTTTAAATCAGTATTTAGTTGAAGGTGCGACTAATCCAGATGGCACATCTATTACTGGTGAACAACTTAAAGAAGTTGATGAAAGCTTACTTAAATTAGATGAAATAGAAACTGACTTTATTGAGAAAAATGCTGAGGCTGTTGCAACAAATAATTTATTAAGTTTAGGGGAAACTTTATTTAAAGCAGAAAAAAATAATAATAGAATTGGTAATATTGCAGGTTCATCAGCAGATTTAGTAGACTTAAGAAACACTACTAATTCGTTAACTTTCAAAGATACTGGATTAGGAAAAAAAGGTGGTGCGCTTGAGAAAGTACAAAAGATTGACGATTATCAAATTAATACGCAAATAAGTTATGCAGAAGGAACTCCTTTTGTAGCAGGAGGTAGCGCAAGTAATGATGCTGAAAAACATTTATATGATAAATTATCAAAAGCAAATACTGTTTCAAATCTTAATACTAATACAGGTTCATTAGTTACAGATCGAGATGCTGTTAAAGCTAATTTACAAAGTGATACTGATTATGCAAAAGTCTTATCAGGAACTGTTGATTATTGGGATAAAAAGAAAGATGATCTTAATTTAAAACTTATTGATCTTACGACAAAGTTAGATGAAGAACAAAATGGACTTAAGAAAAAAGAAATAACTAGTGAAATAAAAATTGTTAATGGTGATATACGTGAAGCTAGAGTAAATGAAATAGCTGAGTTTTATGACATGGATAGATTATTTGAAGAAGCTTCTATTGAAAAAAATAGTGATGGAGAATTAGTATATCCTTGGATAATAGAATCATTACGTAATGGTGGTAGAAAACAACTTTACGATGATATATATAAATATAATAATGACCTTCTTACTATTGCTAGTGAACATGAAAGTAATTATAATAATTTTGTTACAAAAAATATAAATAACCAAGACGCATCATCACTAGTAAATTATGACAATACCTCTTCTGAGTTATCAAATAATACAGATATTCCAATAATTAGCGATGTAATGAAGGTTGTTAATAGTACAGCTTTACCAGATCCAACTGGGAATGGTCCTGGTATAGAAACATATAAACCTTCAGAAACAAATCCTAACGCACTTCCAGCAGGTAGTAGTATTAAAGGTGCTAAAAATATTCTTTACCCTCAAAATAATTCATTTGAATTTACTAAAGATCAAATGGTTATTAGTGATGAAGATGAACTTATTTTTACAAATAAATTAAAAACTTCACATGGAGGTAATGTATTTAGCGAATATCGTAAATTAATGAGTGATAAATATGCTTCCACGCCTACTGAAATTAAAATTAATGAACAAAGTAATAATTTTACAAATGATGCTTTAGCTGAATTAGTTAAAGATGTTAAAAATAATAAAGCAACGACTAGTAATGCAGCACTTCCAGTTAAGTATGACCCAGGTACAAATAAATTTATTAAGAGGGCAGATGCTCAAACAATAAATTATGATATAAATAATTATACTGAATTACCTGCATATGTGGGAGCATCTGAGAATGGTCAACAACAAGTTCTTCGTTATAATAGAAAAACTATGTCGAATGGAGAAGTTAAGTCAATATTAGCAAAAAAGCAATCAGGTGCATCTACAGTAGAAAGTAGAGGTAAGATTAGTAACGACAATGTAAAAAAATGGCGATTAGACAACCCTCAAGAATTATTTTTATCTGTTGAGGGAACTAGTACAAATATTGAGAGAGAAGCTAATAAAACTTATACTGATGTTGGTAAAGCATCAATAGAATTAAATGATGCTAATGCATATGGTGTTCTAGCTAGTAGTTATGCTGAAATAGCACTTACTACTAATCAAGATAGACGGTTAAGGTACGGTGAACTTACTACCCGCCTTAATAATATGTTTCAAACTGAAGATACTAAATCAATTATCCCTACTGCTCCTGCATATTGGAATGATAATAACGATGGTACGTTTTCAGGTAATCAAATAACTTATAGATATGATCCTGATCAACAATCAATTGTAGCAGATATTAAAAAGCTTACGTACGGAAAGGATATTGTTAATGGACAAGGTATAGGAGGTATTAAAGATACTGATGTTTCAGATATTATGACACACAATATTACTCAGCTTAATGCTGCGCATATTTATGCAATGGATATATTATACGGTGCAGGCGATGAAGACGATATGCCAAAAGATTCATCAGGATCAGTTTTCGTACCTGCTTGGTACAATCCAAAATTTGTACAAGAATATAAGAAATAATAATTATTATCTTTATAGAATGAATACACCTAAGAAAAAGAAAATAGACTTACAGCCTGAAAAGCCTATTAACACTAAAGGTATTAATACTGTTACTGGAGATGATAACATTAAAAATGAGGACAATAATGATTATAATTATATTCCTCTTTCAGAAAGCTCATTAACTAAGCCTTTTACAGAAGCTTTAGAGTATAAAGATCCTAAAGATTCTAAAGAGGCTTTTATGGGAGCTGCTGGAGAAAAAGCTGGTTCATCTATAACAAGTTCAGTTGTAGATTCAACAGGGCTTATTAATGCAGAAGCCTTAAATGCTATTTATGCACCTGTTGATTTATCACAAGCTCTTCCTGATGCTAATGAACGTGCAAAGTTTAAAAATAAGTATGGTTCTAAAGAAGTTCAACTTTTTAATCAAAACACTATTGGGGTACGATTTGAAAGAGATCTTGAAGATTTGGCTATTTACAAAGAAAAACAATATCCTTTAGCTGTTAAGCAATTTATGGATGATCTTGATGAAAATCAAGCTTGGTATGCAAGTGGTGCAAATGGTTTTTTAAAAACTGTAGGTAGCACTTCATTAGCAATTGCTAGTTTACTTCCTACTATATATGGTGCAGGTCAAGCAATATATCATGGAGATTCATCAAAGATGTTTGACAATGACATGTTTGATGCTTGGGAAGATATGCAAAGTAGTATAGATGTAAATCTTGCTGTATATGGTGGTTCAGGTCAATATAACCTTGATAAAGAAACAGGTGAATTTAAACATAAAGAATTCTTTGCTAGATTTTGGGATGATCCTATGAAATCATATAATGCTGATCTTGCTCCTGCAGTATCTTTTGTAGCAGGTGCAGTTATAACAGAGCTTGGTGCAAGTGCGCTTACTGCAGCTACTGGTGGAGCAGGTAGTGGAATACTAGCAGCTAATACTGCTAGACTTACTGGTACATTAGCAAATTGGGGAACTAGGTTATCAAATTATACAAAAGCTAATCGTGTTATTAGAGGATTAGATAAACTAGACGATATTACTTCTGCTGCTCGTGTTGCAAAAATGACCAGTAAATATAAATCTACTTTTGGTACAATTGCTGCTGGTTATAGATCAGCGTCTTATGAGTCAGCCTTAATTGCTCGTGATACACAAGATGCTACACTACAGTCTTTAGTTGATAAGCATAATAGTGATCCTGAAAATCAAGGTAATCCACCTACTCCATCACAAATGGCTGAATATGAAAGAGCAGCTAAAGATGCTGGTGTATCTGCATACTTTATGAATATTCCTTTAGTTGCTGGTTCTAACTTTATTCAAATGCCTCGTTTATTTATGAAGAATTATACTGTTGCTAGAACAGGAGGTTCATTCATGAAAAACATGAAAATGGGAGGAACTCGCTATGTAAAAGATATGACAACTGGGGCATTTAAACATGCTGCAAATGCTGAATCTAAGCTTCTTCGTAGATTAGGATATGTTAAGGCTTTTTCAAAAGGTCCTATAACAGAAGGTTGGGAAGAGTTTGCTCAAGGTGCAATGCAAGAAGGATTAGTAGATTACTATGCACAGAATTATAGTGCTGATAGTAATAGAAATTTATTTGGAATGCTAAGTGCAATTCGTAAACAGGGCTCGGCATACTTAGGTACTGTTGAGGGACGAGATTCAGTTACTATTGGAGCATTAATGGGGATGTTAGGAATGCGCGCACCAGTTCGTATTGATAATGCCACTGGTAAAATGAGTTTTTCAATGAGAGGAACAGCATTCGGTGGTTCTCTCGCAGAAGTTAGAGAAGCAAAAAAGAAAGTAGCTAATGCCAGAAAAACTGCAATCACTCTTAATGCTACTCCTATTTCTCCAATGCTAAAGCAGAATATGGATAATAATATTCGCCATAGAGCTATTCAAAAAGATTTAGATGAAGCTGCTATTTCAAATTCTACAAATGCATATAAAAATAAAGAGCATGATAGTTTATTTAGTATTATTTATAATAGAACCAATCAAGGATTAGCTGATACAATATTTCAAGAAATCGATGCTCTTGATCAAATGTCACTTGATGAATTTAATAATATATATTCTACTAAAACTATTGAAGAATTTACTGAAGAATCTAAAAAGATTGCTATTAATAAAGCTCGTAAAAATGCAGAAAGTTCTGTAAAATCAATTGAACAAACTAGAGATTTATTAAACAAAGTTGCTCCTGATTTATTTCAAACAGTTATTCGTGAAGTTACAAATGGATTTAGTAATAAAAATAGAAATAGTATTGATCCTGCATTACTAAATAACTCAATGAAGGAGCAACTTGCATATTTGCATTCAGTTGTTGATAATACAAAAAATCGTGAAGTAGAACTTGCTAAATCTATTTCTGAACTTACTAATAATAGTTTTAGATTAGACGCATTAAATAAAGTAGCTACTGAAATAGTTGGAATTAATAAAAAAGATGGAGGTAGTGTAGAGTTTACAAATAAAGCAGAAGAAACTAAAAAGGCTATTCTTCAAGAATGGAAAGAGAATGATTTAGATTCTTATAATATGAACATTGCAGAAGTTGAACCTTTGCTAAATGATATATTAAAACTTAAAATAAGACGAGGGGAAGCAGCTAAATTGTATCAAGGTATGCTTACTCCAAAAGGGGCAAAACTTTTTGCAGAATTTGCTAATGAGCTTAATGAAATTTCTATAGCTGAACAAGCTGTAATACTAGATAAAATAATTAAAGAAGATGCTGAGAAAAGACGTAACGCTGGATTAGAATCTGATGCGCTTAATGAAAAATCTATACACGGTGATTCAAAAATAACTGATTCAGTATATGATAAAAGTACTAAAGCAGGATTAGCAGAATATAATAATATTGATTTTGAATCAATTGAAGGTTCAGAAGAGTTAGTAATTCAAAATCTTCTTAATAAGCATCCAGGTTTACTTTCATTAGTACTATCTAGATTAAGAGATAGAGATTTTCCAACAAACGGATTTAAAACTGCTAATAGTATTTGGAATAATGATACTGATGGTCAAATGGTACAAGCAACATTTGAAATATTAGCAGACCTTCAAAAAGAATTTAAAAATTTTAAATCTAATTCAAGTGAAAACCCTCAGTTTGATAATAGTGAAGATTATGATCAACCTTCAAAAGAAGGCTCTACTAAAGGTGATCCTAAAACAGTTACAGTTAAAGGTATAATAACAAAAGAAGTATTAGATACAACAAATGAAGTTGGTACATATCATATTTTTATTAATACTCATGATAAAGTAATTGAAAATGGAGAAGTAGTATTAGATCCAGATACAGGTTTACCAATGAATCATATGGCTACTGATAATCCTATGTATCGATTAGATGTTAATAAAGTTAACTCTCCTGACTTTTTAAACAATGCTGAATTAAATAATTCAGAACATGAATTTCAATTTAGAGTTCAAGATAACAATCCTTATAATGATACTGCAACTGTAGAAAACCTTGTAATTGAAGTTATTTACGTGGACCCTAAGACAACTGAAGAAACATTTATATCATTTCTACCAGCAGTAAAAGAAAATACACCTAGTCATCTAATGGCACTACGTGAAGAGATTGTACGTAGAAACAATCTTACAGATGTAGAAATAGCAGCTGCTCAAGAAGAGCGTAATGCTAAAATGAAAGCATTAAAAGATGAAAAGGCATCCATTAAGCAAAAGCTTAAAGATGGTATTAAAAAACCTAAAACTAGTGAGGTTGATACAAGAAGGGTAGAAAGTAAAAAACAAGAGCTTTCTGACATACAAGAAATAGCTTCTTATGGTGAAACATATAAAGAAGCGATTGATGGCTTAATGAAAAAGCAAAAAGATCTTGATAGTAAAGTAAAAGCAAGAGAAAAAAAGGAAGGTAGTGAAAAAATCGGTAATAACAGACAATACACTAGTGAGGAATTAAAGGCTAACAAAGATTATCAAGAGTCTAGAAGAGTTGGAAAACTTATTGATCAAATAAATGAGATTTATGCAGCAGCTTCAAGTTATGAATCTAAAGTAAGTAAAGATGTAAAAGAAATTTCTAATGAATTAGCTTCTTTGTCTCAACAAACACAACAAACTAGTGAGGTTAAGAAGTTTTACAAAACTTCAAGAGAACTAGACACTTCTTACATAAGAGATGTTAAAAAAGATATTGACTTATCAACTAAAGAGAATTCTTTTAAGGATTCAAAAGTGGATCGTCAAGTGTTTCATCTATCTAAGAATAAGATAGATCAATTTGATTCAAAAAAATCTGGAAGTAATACTGGAGCACCTGACACTTCTTTAGGGTTATTTTTCTCTGAAGAATATGATACAATAGCTTCAATGAGTGAGACTAAAGCAGATTTACTAGAGGGTAAAAATACTCTAGGGCATAATGTTCATAAAGTTTCGATAAATTTAAAAAAACCTTATGTTCATAATGGATTTATAGATTCTATTGTTGATTCTCAAACCAAAGAAGCATACGCTAAAAAAAGAAAAGAGCTAGAATCTCAAGGGTATGATGGTATAGTGTACGCATTAGCTTTTGATGGCGTTGATCAAAACTACGGATTTGTTGTATTTGAATCAAAAAATACTAAGATAGAATCTGTAGTAAATGACAAAGAAGCTTTAGAAAAAAATAGACCTAGTGATTTTGGGAAAAAGTCAATAGTTACTACTAAACCAGAACAACAAACTAGTGAGGTTGAAGCTAAAAAAGCTGACATAGAAAGAAGAAGAGAAGAAGAGTTAGATAGAAAAGTAAAAAATAGACTTAATATATTTAAAAGAGAAGAAAACTTTGAAGCTGAATTAAAAGACAATCAAGAGCTGCAAAAGAAAGTTGGGAGTAAAGTTGTAGAGGGCGATATTATAGAAGTTGATGTGGTAACTGACCACACTTCTCCAGGTTTTAAAGGTAAGACTCATACCATAGTAAGTAAAATAATTAAACCTGGAATAAATACAGACGGAGTATTGACTCAACGTGGATTAGTTAATACGGAAGTATTTGAGTCTAAAGAAGCTGCTGATAAATGGTTAGAAGAACAGAAAGTTAAAATAGCTTCTATTAAAGCTAAAAACACTGCAAAAATTAACGCTGAATATGATGCTGAAATAACTGCTTTAGAACCAACACAAACTAGTGAGGTTGCTGCTTCATTACTTAAAGCTTCTGAAGTAGAAACGTTGAGACAAGAAGAGCAAGCGGAACTACTTGAAGCTATTCCAAACGCTGAGAACTATTTGACAGATGGTAAGGTTGATAAGTCTAAAATAAAAAACAAAAAACATATAGCCAAGTTTGAAAAAATATACGATAAGTATGACAAGCTAATATCTCCTTTATTAAAATCTCAATCAATAGAAGAAGTATTACCTGAAGGTTTCCGTTATGTAGAAGAAGGTGAAGTGCTTCCTGCAGGAGATTATATAACTAAAATTTCAGTAGGTGGTAAGCGTAATATAACTAACGCTCCAACTAAAGAAGAAAGAATTCAAAAAGAACTTAAAGCGCGTCTTGTAGAAGTAAATGAAGAATTATCTAAATTTGGTGAAGAGCTATTAGTTGATGTTACTGAGGGAGCAAGCGTGTTTGCAGCACTTAATGAATTTGATGCAATTAAACCTCGTTCTAAAACACGTAAAGCTAATGCTAAAGATAATCTTGAAAAAGATTTTGGTCAAGCAAATATTGATAGAGCTAGAGCAATTAATGAAAATTTTGATAATATTGTAACTCAAATTCAAAATAGTGGAATGGGTGTATTTATTCACCCTGACCTTCGTATACATGAAGAATGTAAGTAAATCTCTAAAATTTTTAGTAAATTTGTTAGAATAAATTATCAACTATGGCTTGTAAGTATTACGTTAATGGAGAATGGTTAGAAGAAACAGAATTTAAAAAACTATTAAATGATGGATTACTAGATCAACTTGTTGCTAATCAAGATTTTATTATTCCAGGTTTTAATATAAACAAAGAATTTTTAAAAACACAATCTAATACAAACGTAGGTCCTGTAAAACTTAAGGTAACTTCAAAAGTTAATTCAAAAATTAATACTAGATTAGAAATTAGTGAAGCTACTAAAGGACAAGTTGTTGGAGAAAAAAATGTTAAGCTTCCTCGTAAGAGTCCTCAAAAAGTAATTGATGATTCTAATGTACAAATCAAAAGTGAGAATAAACGATTAGGTACAAATAGAAAGCCTAATAAATTAATTCTTATTACCAAAATTAAAGGTGAACTTAAATATGGTAATGCTAGTAAAGAAGTCATTAAATCAATTAGTGATTCTAGCATAGAGATGAGTATTAAAGAAAATATGCAAGAAGGTAAAATTTATATGCTTGTTCCTTCGGCATATGGAATGTCTCCAGTATGGTTAAGAAACTCAATGCTTGGTGAAACTAACTCTAACATAACTACTGAAGTAAGAGATAATCTTAAAATGATCTTTATTAGTAAAGATCCTGCTGCAGTTACTAAAGCAAAAAAAGCAGTTGAAAAATATTTATATCAAGTATCAATAGAACGCGATGGTGATGCAGTAACAGTTAATATTAAAACTGAAAATGAAGTTACTGAATCTGAAACATTTACTAATGTAAATGATCTTATTACTTACATTTTAGGTAAGTATGACGGTAAAGGAAATTATACTGGAGAAATAAATGACCAAGGTAAACGTACGGAAGCAGGTCGTATTGCTCGTGTAAATCATAATGCCTTTAATGATTCTAAAAATAAACTATCAAATAAATTTTATGCTGATAACGGGTTTATTACAACTAATGTAATTACTGAAGGAGGTAACTTTTTTAATAGTGCAAGTTTTATTATATCAGCTTATCAAGCTTCTGCTAACAGTAAGGAAATGTTAACTGAAGTATTATCAAATCCAAAATTAGTAAACATTTCTCAAAAAATTGAAGAAAATAGTGCTGCTGAAGAAGTTAGTGTTCCTAAAGTTGAAAATCAAGACACTAAAAAAGATGAGAGTCCTATTTATAATATGGCTCCTAAAGACATTAAGCATTCAAAAGATACAGATAGTTTAAAAGTACCTAAAGCTATTGCTACAAAACGTGTAGCAATGGATAATATGAAGGTCATGACTCAAGATAGTACTACTAGTGTACAAGCAGTAATCTACTCTGAAATAAAAAATGGAATATTAATAGTATCTAAAATAGAAAAGCGTACTGGTATTAAGAAAAAAGGTAAAAGTAGAGCAGTATGGAAAGTAGTAGATAAGCCTTTTAGCGATAAACAAAAAAATAAACTTATTCAAGATTTCTTTAAAAATAAAGCAGTAATTAAATTTAAAGAAGAGTTAGCATTAGCTCAAGCTGAAACTCAATCTCAAGAAGAATCTCAAGTTGAAAATGCTGAAGAAGCTCCTTTTGTTACTGAAGAAGCACAAGCTATTATCGATTCAATGTTTGAAGATTCTATTCCTACTCCTCAAGAAGAAGATGTAGACGAAAATAGTACCATCCTTGAAACTAAGTCTACTCCAGAAGCTAATTCAGATAACTTAAATAGTTTATTTAATTTAGGAAATGCTAACAATGGTGAAGCTGCAGATGAAAACGCAGAAGATTCACCTAAGCTTCGTATGACTGAAGAGAAGGTAGACGGTACTACTTGGTCTAAAGACAAAGAAATTAAATGGATAACTGAAAAAATCTCACATAATCTTGTACCAGAAGCGGGTAGAACTTCTGTATTTAAAACAATTGAGGATCTTAAAGAATATCTGCCTCAAGAAACATACGAACTACTTCTTGAGTCACGTAAAAATGGTGCAGTATTACATGGATTATTTACTAAAGCTGCAGTTTTTTTAAACGAGAATGCATTTTCGGGTACTGGTTACCACGAAGCATTTCACGTAGTATTTAATTTAGCACTTCCTTTAGAAAAAAGATTAGATATTTTAACTGAAGCACTTGAGTTATTTCCAGATGAAATAAAAGTTAAGACATTAGAAAGAGGCGGTGACGTTAATAATCCTACTTATCTTGATATTGAAGAAGCACTTGCTGATAAGTTTATGGCGTATGTACAGTCTGCAGAAGCAACAGCTCCAACACTAGGCCAAAAGATTAAAAACTTTTTTAAAGCTTTATTTAGAGGTATTAAATTATTCTTCAATAGAAATTCTAAAGTAACGATTGATCAACTATTTAATGACATCCAATTAGGTGTTTATAAAAACAAAGCTAATTTTAAAAATACTGATTTAGCAAAAATTGATCCTTCAATGGTAAGGTTCATGCGTACGAATCAAACAGTAGATGCTTATACTCAATTAGACCCTAGAATAGAACTGCAAGCTATTCGTTATATGGAGTATAAATTTCTTAATGTATTAAATGTTGAAATAGAAAGAAATAAAGCTGAGGTTGCTGGTACAACCAGATTACCTTCTTATCATGGAAAATCTGATTCTGAAATAATTTCTGACATTGGTATAGATAAAATGTACGGTCTTATGCTTCAGCAAATTCTTGACGATAGAGCAACGCGTGAAGATGAAAATGGAAATTCAAATTTAGATACTATTCTAAAAATTCTTACTGATAACAATAATCCTAAAGTAATTAAGATTGTAAATTCAGGTAATACAAAACTTCCAATATTTGAAGAAGCTACTCCTCTTCTAGAAAAGTTTAATCGATCACTACGTAAGTTTAATTATAATATTGATTTAACTTTTTCTAAAAAGGTTAATCAAGAGTTAGATGAAGAAAGTGCTCTTAATGAAGATGTTGAAAGTAGTACTTTTGAAGAACGATGGCAACAATCTTATATTGAAATTAATCCTCAAGATACTATTTCTCAAAAAATTAAAAGAGAACTAGGTACTATTTCTAAAATGAAAATAGTTGATGGTAATAAAATAGTTGCTAGAAATATATTTAGTGCGCCAGAAGTATATTCTGAACGTGAAGTATTTAGTTATATTGGTCAAAATATAACTGATTCATATACTCCAACTAAAATGGTTGAGACTATTCAATCACTTAAGGATAAGAAACCATTTATTGGAGCATTATTAAACATAATTGAAAGTGATGCAAGTTTTAAAACAGGATTATTTACAACACTTGCTAGTAAAACATTCCAACGTTTTATTACTATTTATGAAAAAAATGGTGAGTATCAAACATTTTATTCAAATAGAGCAGGGATTGATGATATTATAAAAGAGACGCTAGCTGCTAATTTTTTAATTGAAGAAAATAAATTATTTAATAAATACCCTAAGACAAAAGAATTTGTAGGAGGGCAAACTGATTTTGAAAGTATTAATTTTGATAATGCAGTAACACAACTTTCTCGTATTACAGAAATTTTAGAAAATGTTTTAAATACTAATAATAATGAAAAAGAAATAATTGATGAATTATCTAAATTTTTAACAGATAATAACATTAACATTACTAGTAAACAGCTTAACGAAATTTGGAATCCTAAAGTAAAAAATAAAAAAGCAAGTTGGAATAATATTAAAAAATTAACGGAAGATACTAATTTGATTTTTAATGAATTAGTAAATGGAAGAAATCCTTTCTTAGATTTAAAAGCAACTGATCAACTCAGTAATGGAAAAGAATCTAAAAGTATTAGTAGTATACTTGAAAATTTTGCACGTAAGTTAAAACCTGCAATGGATGAAGAACTAATTCTTTCATTTAGAAATGCTAATAATAAGACTGTATACTCTATTCAATATTCAAATTACTTAACTAAATTAATTAGTAAATTTAAAACTGTTGATTCATTTAATGAATATTTTGAAAAAATAAAAACTGATCCGTTATTAAAAAACATGCCGCTTTTTAAAGATTTATTAAATGAAGATGGTGGTAAAACTGGATTAATGGATGAGCTTCAAATAGCTATTTTTGATGGATTAGCTCGTGAAGGTAAATCTAAATCAGTAGAGTATTCAAAGCTTTCAGATATTGAAATGGAAGCTGTAATAATGGGAGCATTTGATAACCAAGGTTCTAATTCATATGGATATTTTAAGCTACCTATTCCTTCAGATTCTAGTACATTACCATTTATTAAATCTAGAAAATTTAATAATGAAGAAGTAATTGATCGATTAGTACAAGTAGCTCTTGCTGAAACTGAAAGAATTAATAGCTTTAGTACTTTGCCTAATGACTCTAACTTACGTAAATTAGCTAACTACTTTAAAAAAGGAGAAAAATATCAAATACTTTCATTCCTTGAAGGCAATATAGATCCTAATGCTGTAACAGAAGATGCGCTTAGGGAATTAATTATAGAGCATTTAGAAGGAGAGTTTTTAGAATTGCATAAAGAAATTTATAAAAAAGCAGGTATCATTACTAGTTTTAAATCTGGTAAAAATGGAAAAATTGAGTTTGCAGATAAGGTAATTACTAAATCTAAAGAAAAAAATTCTAATGAATTTTTTAAAAACTATTTATATAATCAATATTATATGAATACGCAAATGACTACAATTTTTGCAGGCGATCCTTCATTTTATAATAGTACTACTAATTATCAAAAGCGTTATAAACAAGTTCTGTCACCAGGTAATTTAACAAATGCTGACTTAGTAGAACCTACGTATAATGGTATTATTCTTGCTGATGAAGAAGTACCTTCATCTACTGAATTAGTAGACGATATAATATCATTAGTTGAAACTAACGATATTATAAGTGATGAAAAAAAGAATGAGTTAATTAGTATTTGGAAATCTAAAGATAAAAATTCAGAAAACCCAGAATGGAATAACATTACTGATGGTTTTACATTTGTATCTATTGATAGAATGATGCAAATTCTTGACTCTGAAGATAGAGTAACTGATAAACATGAACAAGCAGCAGAACGCATTAAAGAAGGAATTGAGACTCCTGCAGATGCTGCACTATTTGGTGTAATTAAACCTTTCATGTTTACAAAGCAATACATAGATGGTGTTGAAGTACCGATTCAGGTAAAAAACTCTGAAATGCTTTTAACAAAAGCATTTGCTTATCGTAAAACTGAGCAAGGGGCTTATAAATATCCAAAACTTATCGAAGCTCATAGAATTCTAACTGAAGGAATTGAAAAAGAAATTAGTGAAGAAGTTGATGGAGTAACAGTAACACATAATGTAAATGTTCAAGTTGATTCTATAATGTTTGAATCTGCTGTAAAAGTAGGAGGTGTTGCAAATGAATTAACTAGTAGTGGTAAAGCAGAGTATCCTAGAATGGAAATAAATTCTGATGGAACTTATTCATTAAATAATAGTCCAAACATAACTACTCTTCAACATTCAGATTGGAGAAGGCAACAAGAAACACCTTCTCATTATCAAGATGAAATAGGTAACTTTGGTACACAGTTAAGAAATCTTATTATTTCTGATATGGACATAAATGGTGACTATACTATTAGTGGTAGTTCATACAAAGGTTCTGAAGTAGTAGAAATGTATCAAAAACTTATTTCTGAAAATCTTAAAAAATCTTTTAATTCAGTTGAAAGCATGTTTGAAGATATTGATGGAAATATTGATTATGGGACATTGCTTAAGCATCTTAAATCTGAGATGGAAAGTAGAGGTTTAGGACAAGAGTATTTTGATGCAATTGCTCCAATAGAAAACCCAGATACAGGAAAAATTGAACCTACTCTTCCATTATGGCATCCTTTAATTGCATATAAGGTTGAAAGTTTAATTAATTCATTCTTTAAGAACCGTGTAACAAAACAAAAGATTAAAGGTGGTAATATGGTCAATGCTAGTTCTTTTGGAGTTAGTCAAGATCTTAAAATGGAAATGGGTAAAGATGGAAACTATCAAGTAGAAGCAATGCTTCCATGGTGGTCAAAAAAGTATTTTCCTAAAGATTCACAAGGAAAAGTAAATCTTGATAATCTTCCTGATGAATTAAAAAATATTATTGGTTATCGTGTTCCTACAGAGGATAAGTATTCAATTTTTAATATTGTAGTTAAAGGATTTACTGATTCTGCTGCAGGTGGAGCAATTATACTTCCTGCTGAAATTACATTCATAGCAGGACTCGATTTTGATATTGATAAATTATTCATGATTGTACCTGAGTTTAGAAAAAACAATAGTGGTGAAATTGAATATATTAAATACATTGATGAAACTACAAGTAAAGATAAACTTGCTGAATTAATCGTTGATTCTTCTGAATCATATGAAAACTTTGTTGAAGAATTTATCTCGCCAAAAAATAGAAGTACTTGGATACTTAAAAAAGAACTTGCTGATGATGAAGTATTAAAAAATATTGAAGCTGATAAAGAATTTTCTAAAGATGATGAGCTTGTTCAATTAAAGAAAAAAATTAAAGATTTAAAAAATCAAAGACGTTTAGAACAAAATGAAGGAGCACGTAATGCACTTAGTCAACAAATTAATGAAAGTAATGATGAAGTTAAGGAACTCACTTTATATTCAAATGCTGCTGATAGTATATTTGCAAAACTTGGTTTAAATAGCAATTTAATATTAGATCTTCAAAAAGAAATTATTACTGTATTAGAAAGTAATCCTATTAATAAATTTAATTACGAAAGTTTAAATAGTACTAAATCAAGAAATAATAGATTATTTGAGATTATGAAAGGTATTATGGAAAATAAAAATACTGCATTGTCAGTTATTGATCCAGGTAACTTTGAACAGTTAAAAGAAATTGGTTCTAAAATTCGTATTCAAAGCATTACTTCTAATAGTAGTGAAGCTAAACTTAATATTAAGAAAAAAGGATTAGCAATAATTAAAAATTTCAAAAATAAGAAAATTTCAATTGTTGAATATAGAAAACAAATAAATGATCTTGCTGAAAAATTAGATGACAAAGATTTTAATATTAATTATCCTTCTACACAACTTGCACTATTTAGACGTAATATGACAGGTAAGGCATTGATTGGTATTTTTGCAAACCATAACTCTCATCATGCCAAAGCTCAACATACATCGTTAAGAACTGATACTGAGATACTATTTGATAGTAATACATATACCGAACTTAATTTAACTTATAAAAATGGTAATCGTATTTCTAAATCAATTGCCTCTAAATTAGCAGCAGTTGTAGATAATGCAAGTGATCCAGTTTCATCTTATTTAAATATGAATATGTATACTGCAGATTTGATCGCTTTATTATCAAGATTAGGAGTTAATGAAGATACTATTTTTGCATTTGTTAATCAACCTATTATTACCGAATTGACTACTAGACATTTTAATGAAAAAGGTTCATTAGTTGATGAACAGCAAATGATTTCTAAATTAAAAGGTGAATGGAAAACTAAAATGCTTGCTAAATCTGGATTAAATAAAAAAGAAATTGAAAATTTAAAAGAATTATCAGTTTCAGAATTAGACTTTACATTAAACGATCTTGAAAAATCACTTGATCAAAATGGATCTAAAGAATACTATATTATGCAATATAAAGTATTGCTAGCATTTGAAGAACATTTAAAGACATCTGCTGAACTATCTGCAGGCGTACAGGCTACTCGTGTTGACACTAAACCAGTAGGTCCAACATATGGTGACAATTATGCAATGGTTAATCGTCAAGCTAAGCTACTTAGTAGAGAAAATCCTAGAATTTTAGGAATTAATCAAATGTTACAACAGTCATCTAATCAAATAATAAATCCAGCATTTAATAAATATGCATGGATAAAACCAATTACCCTTATGAATAAGATTTTTCCAGCTATTGGAAAAATTGATGAAACTAATGGTAAAATTTCATACTCAACAATTGGTAGAATTAAAAATTTCTTTTCTGATTTAAAAGATCAGTCGTATAGTATTACTGAAAAAGAAGCTAGGGAAATTGATACTGCTTTAATGACGTATATGGGATCAGCAATGCCATTTTTTAAATATAAAGGTGCTAAAGATATACTTGAAAATACTCCTGAAAAATTATCTAAGTATAAAAAAAATCATCCTGATTCACCATTTTCACCATTACTTGATCAATTATATTCTAAGGATGCTGATAAAAGCATAAATATGCGTAGAATTGTATTTTACAATAATGGTAAACAGTCTATTGATAATGAAGCAGCTAGTATATCATGGAAAATGATGCTTGATTCTAAAGATCAGGCTACTAAAGAATTAGCTTTAGATTTAATTAAATATACATATTTTGCAAAAGGTTATGCATTTGGACCTTTTACATTTTTTAATCTTATTCCTGTACATTTTTGGACAGATTCATTTGCACTATCTATTGAAAATAAAGATATTGGGATGCTTGATTCAAAAGGTAGGACTTTTAATACTATGACAAAGCTTTTCATTAATGAACTTGAAAAAACTAGTAATGAAGAATCATTAATTGATTCTGAAAATGTTAAACGATTCGTAAAGCAATTTGCTCAAAATACAGCTGCTAAGTCTATGATTATTAAAACTATTGATGCAAAAGATAGTTCTGATAGAAAATATGCGCCTTCACAGAAATTTGAAAAATTAGCTCCAAATGAAGTGTATGTATTTTCTTCTACAAACTTAGGTACTCATAATGCTGGAGAAGCTGGATGGGCATTTAACGATACTCCATCTGGTGATAATTTATCAAAAGTTAAAGGTAGTGTTGGTAAATGGGCAGAATATGGGGTTACTGGTAAGATGATGAAAGGTAATAGTGGTGCAGGATTTGCATTACGAACGCAAAATGTTGAAGTAATAGATGGAAAGGTAAACATTATAAAATCTAACACACTTAGTAAAACTGAAAAGACTGCTCAAATGAGCAAGTTTATTTCAGATCTTACAAAATTAGTAGTTGAAGCTGAGGCTAGACCTGGAGTAGATTTTATTGTAGGTAATCTAGCAAAAAATACTGGATGGTCAATATGGAATATTAAACAGGCTTTTATTGAAGTAATGGATGAATATAATTTACCAGATAATATTATTTTACCTAAAACATTAGAAGTAAGAGATTTTAGTAGTGCAGAAGTTGATGCAAATCAAATTATGAAACTTCATAAAGCAAGTATTATAAAAAGTAATCCTAAATTATTAGTTAATGATAAGTTCCCATCTTTTCTAAAAACTTCTAATAAAGGAGAAGTTAAATTATTTAAATTAATTTCAAGTTCAGATTCTGGTACAATAACTAAAAATGGTAAATCTGAAGAGCGCCCTACAGTGTATTATAAAAGACTACCTTTATTAGGTACTCCAAACTTTGTATCTGAATATGATTACTTTAATGATATTGAAGAGTCGCTTGTATCTAGTCTTACTAAGAAATCAGAAGATAAATTAATTACTAAAACAGAAACACAACTTGAAATTGATACTTTATTAAAAGAAACTAGTTCTACAAAAGAAGATAATGGTTCTAAATGGGCGTTAAAACCAGAAAATGAATCAGATGTTGGAGACCTTGCTAAATTAATAACTAATAAAATTGATACTTCACCAAAAAAAGTACCTTATGAAGATTTTCTTAAATTAGTAAAAGAAAAAGGACTTGGTAATGCTACTAGTAAAGAAGAGTGGGATGCTGAAACAATAGATGTTCAAAATACCGCAATGGAACAAATTAAAAAATGTTAATATGTACTGTATAAATATATCGCATCCTGAGTATAAGAATTTACTCTATAATTCTAAAATAGATCCTATTTTCTTAAAAGCTAAAATTAGCATGTGGATGGACTATAATGGTAATGATAGCTTTCCTACTATTGAAGAACTTACAGCATTTAATACTAATAACCAGGAGTACTATAATACTAATCCAGTTAAAGCATTTGCTAAGCTATTCAATATGAATACTGCAGGATTTATGCCTTTTAATATTGATCTTGCTCAAGCTCAACGTGGAGCAGCTAAACTTGGCTTTACAGTTGCCAAATCTAGAGTAAACACTTGGTATTTAAAAAATGAAAAAGGTCAATTTATAAATCCTTTTAATTATAAACAATTAGAAACTTCAAATACAGAACTTCCTCAACAAGAGTTGAAAGATAAACTAATGGCATTCGCTAAAACCCATGGTATAGAAGTTACTACTATGGAAGAAATGATAGATCGTGCAGGAGGTGAAGAAGGAAGATACGAAGGAGTAGTGGGTGTGGCTAATTTACTACAAAGTCTTATTGCTATTGATTTATCAAAAGAAAAAATCGATACCCTTGCTGAAGAAATTGCTCATTTTGCTACATCTATTCTTAAAGACGATGCTTCAGTAAAAAGATCAATGAAAGAAGTTGTTAATACTGAAATGTATAAAGAAGTCAAAGAAACTTATGCTGACATATATACAACTGAAGAGCAGTTTAGAAAAGAAGCAATGGATAAGTTACTTACTCAGTCAATTGTAGAAGAGTTTAAAGAAACTAATGAGAATAAAGGTATTGTAAAATACCTTCAAGCTACTTTCAATAAGTTCATGCGTTGGGTAAATAGTAAATTAGCAAAAGGTACGGCTGCAGATCAAATTAAGAAAGATTTAATGCCGCTTGTAAAATCAATTCTTGCAAATGAGTATGTAGGTAAATTAGAAATAGATCCGTTTATAAATGAATCTCCTGAATATCTTCAAAAAGAAAAGAAGAAAGAGGATAAAGTAATACTTTCTCCAGAAAAAGTTAAAACAAAGTTTATTGAGGCTACTGTTAAAAAACTTGAAGATAGGCTTATTTCTTTAAAGCGTCAAGCTAACAAGCAAGGTCCAATTGATGTATTATCTGTTCAAGTAACTTCAATTACTAAAAAATTAGAACTAGCTAAATTTGATGCTGCAATTTCAAGCATTGTAGAATTAGCTATGCAAGAATTAGGGTCTATTGAAAACTTATTAGATAAACATTTAGCAGAAGATATTGCAGTAGGAAATACTATAGATATGGTATTTAATTTTGCTGAAATGTATGAAGATTTATTTAGTACTTATAAAAATGACATGCATACTTATAAATTTCCTGAGGAAGAGCAAACTAGAATAGCTCAACAATTGGATAATGCAATGACAAAAATTAATAATGTACTTATTAAAAATAATACACTTGCTCAAAATCATATCATTACTATTCTTGATGAAGGAAATCTTGACCACAATGGAAATAAGATAGATGAAAATTTTAATGCATTAGAAATATTTGAAAAATCTTTTAAAGACATTAGTTATTGGAGATTAGGAGTAGGTAATTATAAAAATGCTACTTCTGGAGTATTAAGAGTAGCTCATAAGATGATTTATAACGCTAATAGTAATACAAAAAGATTAGCTGTTGAAAAAGGAAATCTTCTTCTTCAAGCCCAAGTTCTTATGGAGAAGTCTGGTGTAAAACAGGAAGAATTAATAGATTATACTGAAGTAAATGGTAAAAAGAAATACACTCAGTTTCTTATAAGAGAATGGGATTGGGCAGGTTACTATGCAGGTTTTTCTGAAGTTCAAAAAGATATTGCAGAAACATTAGGATTTGAAAATTTTGGAGATATTAATAAAGAGGACCTTGATAAAACTCAATTATCAGTTTTTAATAAAGCATTTGAAAATTATTATTCTGCAAATAGAGTAAAACTCTTAAATGAAGAAGGTAGATTTATAGGATATCGTCCATCTGCAAGAAATCCTAAGTTTACCGAATTAATGAGTAATCCTAATGTAAAAAATTACTATACATTATTAGTTAATACTAAAAAAGAAGCATTAGCTAAGCTACCTATCCAATATAGAACTCAGCATGCTGCATATATGCTACCTGGTATACGTAGTCAATTTCTTGAAAGAATGACAAATGGTAATAATTCATTTTTTCATAATATAACAGAAATAGCAAGAGAATCATTTTTTATTGATCAAGATGATACTCAGTTTGGTGAAGTATCAGCATTAAATAATAAAATGGTTCCTATTTATTTTACCAAATCTTTTGATAATCCAGGTGACGTATCACAAGATTTAACACGAAGCTTTACAGTATTTGCTGAAATGGCAGAGAATTTAAAAGCAGCTGGTGGATTATCAGGTTCAATGAATATTGTATTACGACAATTAGGGAATAGAGATTATATTACAAAATCTCGTGGTACTAGTGCTGTTGAACAAAAAGGTACCAGTACTAAGGAATATAAAGCATTGCAAGTACTTATTGATTCAGCTGTATATGGTATTGAAAAAGTAGATATACGAAGTGATAAACTTCCAGAGAATGCAGTTACTAAAGCTTTAGGAATAGACGGTAAAGTTTTTTCAGGGTCTAAATTTATGTCAAGGTTATCTAGT